>Ga0315334_10003039_pt1 | contig 10512 bp, 10 predicted proteins | sample M150034915metaG_FD_205555 | JGI IMG/M metagenome (GOLD analysis project Ga0315334, IMG submission 205555) | Ammonia-oxidizing marine archaeal communities from Monterey Bay, California, United States - M1 500m 34915 | ecosystem: Environmental > Aquatic > Marine > Intertidal zone | place: USA... | reverse complement strand
GGGTTCCCGCGCCCTGGAGATGCCCGCAGAGGATCCGCAGGTGCAGCAGGGACTTCCCTTGCCAGAGACCATTGACGGCACCCCTACGACGACTCCTGAGCCCACAGGCAAATTTGCACTGGAGGAAGCTATTGGAGATCCCGACAGAAACTTTGCTGCCCGGGAGAATATGCGGGGGGGCACCGGGGTTGCTAAGAACAAAAGAATCAGGCTTGAGATCGACGGCAAGCCACTGACTCTGGGAGCAGATCCCAAAGGGGTGGATCAAGGCAAGGCCCATCAGGATTGGACTGACGAAACAGAAGCATGGTTAAGCCCTGAAGAGATTCAGGAATTCTCTCGATGGTATGAGGAGATCGAGGGGTTCTTCGTGGAGGAGTTTGGCAAGGATGCTGAGAAATGGATGCTGGCATGGTTAGCCTCTCAGCAGAACGAGAGTCCCACCGGGGGGATTCGTAATGCTGCCAGGGTCTTGGATTCCTTGATGGGGATGAAGGTTATCAACCCCAAAACCGGGAAACAACAGAGGGGCGGGCTCGCCCACGACAAACTAGTCGCAATATTCCAGGGGATTTCCCCCGAAAAAGGATTTGGGCAGAAACTTGCGGACTTCCTCGACGCAGGACTGAGGAGGAAGACCCGCACCTACCACGGGGACCGACCGGAAGCAGGGATGCCGTTTGTGGCAGACGTCCACACGGGGCGAGACAGTGGGCACATCGATCAACAGACCCTCACAAGGCTTAAAGAGTCAGCAGATAAAGGGCGCCTGACTCACAACGGAAACCCGGTCAAAGCAACGATTACGAAGTCTAAAACCGTAATCGTAAAAGATGCGAAAGGTCGCAAAAAAGAAAAAATTGAACCTCAAGAGTTGAAGGTCACTTACCGGGGAGGCAGTCGCACTCTCAAGGTAGACATGCAAGGGAGTCCGTCTCAGGGACAATATGAAGGCATCTCAAAGTGGGGTAACGGTCTCACCGAAATGCTGAATTACCAGAATTGGCAGGGGCGCAACGATTGGACTCCTGCCAGCATCCAGGCAATTGGGTGGATGAGAACGCTGCGCCAGCACGGGAGACCGGAAGAAACCCTGCGAACCAGCATAGACAGAAACACTTACCGAATCTCACAGGAGGTTGATTACGACTTGGGGGGGTTGGGTCCTGAAGGGTTGCCAGTATTCGGGTCCTTACCGCAAAAAGTAAAAGAACAAGTCACCGAGGCAGTCCTCCGACCAATGTTCAAAGAAGTCGTGGAGGAACTTGCCCCAGGAGCAATTTTGCGCGACGTGCAGTTTGGTTACGGATATTGGGAAGGAAATGCCGCCCCCAGTGCGCAAGCCTTTGTTCTAGGGAGTCAAGAGGCGGCATCTGCTGTTGAGCTTGGAATGGCGTGGATTGGAGAACAGGCAAGTTCTGCCAAGGTTGTGATCGGCAAGGGAGGAAAGGACAAACTTGCAATCGTCATGCGAAACTCTGACGGGACAGGACTATCTAATGAGCAATTGGAGTCCCTGACGCAATTTATAGTCAAGGAACAGGGGAGCACCGACAAAACCCGTAGAATTGACGCAGAAACCCTTCAGGGTTATTCAACCCACGTCCTGCCAGGGGTTGAAGGCACAATCTCCTTTGGTCTGAACAGGAATAAGGCAGAAAAGGTGCGGAGAACCTTAGAACGGTGGGCAGAAACGACAGACTACGAAGTTGACACGGAGCAAATGTCCGCAGAGGCTTCCTTTACAGAACACGATTGGAAAGAGGATCCAGATGGGAAAACTTACACACAGGGTATTGAGCAACGAGGAAGCGTTACGCAAGTACGGGACAGGCTCGCTCGTCTTCGTGGGAGGTACTGGTCTCGTCTCCGAGAAGCCCTCCGACAATACGGAGGCGCAGAATCAGGAATCGCCCCGGGGCAACCTTCCGCAGAAGGAAGAGGAGTAGAGTTCCAGCAGGGCGAGATGCCCGGGTTGTCTCCCCCGACAGGCAGGCAAGAGGGGCAGTAGTAGTCCTGCGGAGTTCTGACAAAGGTCTTTGAGGTTGCTCGTTTACGGTAAAAAGGTATAACAATGCTTACCCAAGCTATACCAAGTGGTTCGTCAGTTACAGAAGTCCTTAGTTTCTCCCTATTTTCGTAGGGTCTGACGGAGGACTACTGTCAGTCATTCAAGGTTCAAGTCCTTGCGGGGCTATGACTGCCGCCTTTTGGTTAGTTCGGTTCAGACCCCTTGTTTTCTAGGTTGCTGCCGTTTCGATTGTCCCAAAAGATAGTCCTGATTGCGCTCCCGTTTACGCTCTCATTTACGGTAACCACCGTAAACGGGGCAGGAGGCGAGGAGGTCTGATGAATTCAGACAACAGGACGAACCAAATGAAAAGCAGAAGAATTACGCCCAAAGTGGCGACGACAGGCACCCGTGCATTCAAGAAGAATTGGACTGCTACGGGGCACGATCAAATCTGGTACCGGCACCTGAGCGACGGTTCAGTTTCCCTGGCGACCCGGGTCGAAAAGAAGGACGGCAGGCAGGCATGGCATACCCTCTCATCCTCCCACATCGATGGAGCGAGGGAGGAGGTGAAGGCAATACGGTCGAGCAAGGTTGAAAAGCCTCTGCGCCGAGCGATGCCCACGGTGCGGCAATACCTCTTGGAAAGGGTGGAGCCCGCCATCGAGAACGGGCATCAGGATCGACGCACCCGAGATGCCTCCCTGAACAATCTCTACCAGATTCTGGAGGGATACCGTCACCCGAACTGGGAAACCCGTAAAAATGAGGTGGGAAAGCCTGTGCGTAAGGGGAGTGGGGCCTGCCCTCGACAGATCCTCGACAAGCACGTTGACCGGATCACTGACGAGGATCTCGATGAGTGGTTTTCAGGCGCCTTCCTCAATCCCTACTCCCTGTCCTCCGCGAAGAATCAGTGGAGCGTCTGGAAAAAGATGTTTGCTCTGGCGCAGAAGGATTCTCTGATCTTTGCCCGACCGGAGTGGAAGGTTCCCCTGCGTGAAGCACGGGGGCGGGAGGAACGCTACAAACTGCGCACCGAGGGGAAGAGCAGGGATCTGGACGTGATCACGACTGACGAGTTCTTTGCAGTGACGGAGGAGATCCGCAAGCACGGGCACCTTCAGGAGGGCATTGCCGAGGATTCCGCGAATTGGGCAGAGTTGCTGGGCACCACGGGGCTCAGGAAGGGAGAGATTGCCGAACTCCGGTGGAAGCACGTCCTGTGGGACGAGAAGCGCCTCGTTCTGGAGGGGCGGACCAAGGGCAACCGGAGGGGGGCGCAGCACCTGCCGCTCAATTCGGAAGCAATCCGTGTCCTGCGCCGGATGTGGGCATCTGGACATACCCGGGAGGCTTTCCTTACCAAGACGGGCAGAAAGTCCACCAGACGGGTTTACAGGGGCAGTCACGCCTTGGGAGAGGAGGACTTCGTCGCTCCCTTTGTAACCGCAGAGGAAGCGTGTGAGCGTGCCTGCCGCCGCCTGGGGGTTCCGGTCCAGACGCCGCACTGTCTCAGGCACTTCTTCGCCTGCGAGTGCGTCGATCAGGGCATTCCGTGGTCGGTGCTGGCAGATTGGTTGGGGCATATCGACGGGGGAACCCTTGCCGCAAAGACCTACGCTCACGTCAGACGGGGGGTTTCCGAGAGCTATGCCGATGGGTGGAGTCTGGGCAAGAGAGGGGAGAGGCAGGCGTGCTGATAAAAAAAGTGGCACATTGGGCGTTTTTCTCTTGGCAAGGGTGCGCCCAATGTGCATAGTGTCCCTGTTGACCGGGAACCCTTCCTGGTCGCAGAACCAAATAAAAAGGACGAACCAATGAGCGTATATTCAGAACAAGGACTGACCGACCGTCAGCAAAAAGAAGTCAAAGACAACCTCAAGGGGTTGAAGATCGTAGAAACCTACGGTCACCACAGTGGAGGTGGATGCTGCCATGATCTCTACCGCACAGAGGACGGCACCATCTACACCGTCCACATCACGGAAGAGGAGATGGAGAAGTCCTACGAAAAATGGGAGTCCATCGAACGCTATCTTGAAGTGTCGTGGGAAGAGGAACGCGGATTCGGGTGGGAGTTCCAGACCCCCGATTACCAGCACAGGCACTGGACACTGCAAGTCGAAGCAGAAGAGTTTGACGCACGGGCATAACCAGAAAGGACGAACCAAATGAAAATACTAAGCGACGAATACAACAAACAGGAATGGACCGACTACTTGAAGTGGTTGGCCTCAAGCAAGTATTACTACCATCTTGACGATGGAGGAGAGGACGGAAGCGGACTTGATGACATCATCTGGCAATCTACCACAATCACAAAGGAAGACCTCTGCACCCTCAAGGAGAACCATCAAAAACTTGTGTCTTTAGTCCCTTCTAACGATTGGAGCGAACTTGAAGACTGCTACTACGGATTGCTTGTGTCGGGGGAGTGATATTAACCAGAAAGGACGAACTGATGAGAAGACCACGCTGGGAACCAATGAAATTCGCAGAGCAACTACAGGCAGAGAAGGACCGACTGAGCTACTCCATTGAGGATCTCAGCAAGGCACTGGACACCTCCCCCCGCACCATCCAGCACTGGATGAATGGCGACCGTGTACCGTCCGCAGTGGCGCAGGAGGGAGCACTGGTGCGACTGAAGAAGTGCCGCAAGCGCAAGAAGTAGAGATCTCTGCCCCTCACAATGCGTCCTCTTTCGGGAGGGCGCATTTTTATTGCTGCCAAGTCGATTGCACCGGACACCTCCCCAATGCCGATATCAATACCTGACCCTGAAGACCGTCCCGACTTCTACACACTACGGGAATTCGCGGCGGTTTTCGGTCGGGAGAGACGGTGGGCGAAGCGGCAAATTGACCAAGGAAACGTCAGGGCAGTAAAAATCGATGCTCTCCCGCAACAACTGTGGGTGCCAAAAGACCAAGTCGAACACGTCCTCAGTCAGACTAGTCCTTCTCGCCCGGATCGTGCCCCAAGTCCCGCAGACCCTTGATGATGAGGTCGCGCATGATGACAGACCGGGCACCCTTCTCCCCGAGTTTCTCCCGGCGCCTCTGCTCATCCTGGAGGGCTCGTTCCAGTTGTTGGTCGAACTTGACGGTGCCCTTGAATCTCTTGAGATCCTGTTTCTTCTTCTTGGGTCTACCCGTCATTGCCGGTGTCCTCCGGTAGCCTCTCTCCATCATGTTTGGAGGTTCATGCGCCCGGTAAGCTACTTCGCCTGGTAGACCGTTGTCAACCAAGGTCGGGCATCGTCAACCAAGGTTGATCGTTCCGAATAAGAGGTGAATCGAATGTTGATTGATTGTTGTTGCTGGTAGGGCGATTGCACCTGAATTTTGGCGACGTTAAAGGACGACCAAAAGTAGTGAGGGCGACAGAATCATCGAAAAGAACAGGTCCACGGCAGATCCGCTGCGGCGTGGAGCAACCATCCAGAAAGGCCAAGGACTACCAGGTCTGGGCAATAAACACGCGCCAGATGGAACGTGCGTGTGATCGATTCTTGGAGGAACGGGGCATCCCCGACCCCAACAGATCGATCTCTCTCTACGAGAATTCCGACACCCGGATCTACTGGTCTCCTCCGCAATCAATCTAACCATGAGCGACACAACCAACATCATCCCACAGACGGACAATGCCTCTGCGCTATCCGTCTTCACGAATTCCGACTCCTTTGAGTTGGCTCAACGGGCGGGCAAAATGCTCGCATCATCAGACCTTGTCCCGCAGCAATTCCGGGGCAACGTGCCTAACTGCGTCATCGCACTGAACATCGCCTCCCGACTCCGGGCAGACCCGTTTGCGGTTCTTCAGTCGCTTTACATTGTCCACGGGAGACCGTCCTGGTCCTCGACTTTCCTGATCGCAATGGTCAATGCCTCTGGGCGCTATTCTCCCCTGCAATACAAGATGACCGGGCAGGGAGATAGTCGGGCCTGCGTTGCGTGGGCGAAGCACATTGAGACCGGGGACGTGGTCGAGGGACCGGAAGTGTCCATCGATATGGCAAAGAAGGAAGGTTGGTTTGGCAAGTCAGGTTCAAAATGGCAGACCCTCCCAGAATTAATGTTGCGGTACCGGGCGGCATCTTTCTATGCCCGCTTGTATTGCCCCGACCTCTGCTTGGGAATGCGCACGATGGAGGAAGAGGTGGACGTCCAAAAGAGCCATACCCGGGAGACCGTCCCCATCTTCACCCCCGCCCCCGAGACCTTCACCGAAACCAACGGGGAAGACACCATCATCATCGATGCCGAGGTGACTACGGACCAACGCACCCCAGACCCCCGTGCCGACGCACTTGCGGACGTCTTGGGGTTGGTCACCTCCTCAGAGGCGGATGCTTCCGCCATTGAAAACGTCCTGCGCGGCAGGGGAGTATTGGGCGACACCGGGACGATCCCCCGCCTGGGCGAAACCAAGCTCCGCGACATCGTGAACGAATTCAAGTCGATTGAGGCAGAGGCACTGATCTGCGTGGAACCGGAAACGGCACCCTCGCCATCGTCCAACACCACAATCCCTCATCAGTCCCCCGGAAACCTGGGCACACTTTAACCCTTTTCTCCCTCCTGCGACGGTCCATCCACATGGTGTTGGCAAGCATGAGTAGGTCTTCGCTGGCTTGATTGACAGTAGGACAATCACTCATTGGACCTGACCGGGAGGGAGATCTCAACTTCTAGCGACATGGATAATGAGAGGAGTGGTCTTCCCTCTGCGTCATCGATGGAGCGTTACCACGCTTGTGGAGCTAGTCTCCCTTTGGAGCGAATGCTTCGCAAGCGTGGTGAGCTTCCAGCAGACGAAGACAACGAAGCAGCATCGCACGGCAGATTGATTCACTCGCTAGCGGCATCACTCATGCTGCCCGAGCGGGAGGATCTCCAGGTCACGGGCGCAGTCAAGACTGCTTGGGAGGAGGCGCAGGAGTATGTGGACAAGGCAAACGAAGTTGCCATCCGTGCCTGGGGCTCAGACGACGAGACCAAAGTCATTGTGGAGGAACGGATGTTCCTTACCGGAGGAGGCGGCGCACGCATTGCAACTGGTCAGGCAGACGTTGTCTTTGTGCGCGGGCATGAGGCAATTGTCGTGGATTACAAGACAGGTTGGGGCGCACTCAAGCAGGCAGCAGATTCATGGCAGTTGCGCCTCTACGCTGCAATGGTGTTCCAGCAATTCGGCGCCGCCTCTGTCCGCACCGTTTACATTCACCGTGGGCAGATCCATTCCGAGGAGATTCTGGACAGATCCGAACTCGAAACCCTCTCGCAGTTCCTCTTTCCGGGGGTGATCGGCAGGGTAGACGAAAACCCGTTCCTCCAGGAGTTCAGTCCCGGCGAGGATTCGTGCAGGTATTGCCCCTGCAAACTCAAGTGCCCTGCCCTGAATGCGCAATATATGCTCATGGAGCCCAAGGCGCAGGTTGATGACACCTTCCTGCCTGCCCTGACCAACTTCCAACTGGAGGAGATGAAGAGTGCGATGGAGGCACTGAGGGGATTTGAGAAGGCGTTGGAGACCGAAATGACCAACCGGGCCCAAGAGGACGGGATGGCCTTTAATAGCTACGAGGTTGCCCCAGGACGGGGCAGACGCACGGTTGAGGATGCTGGGGTCCTCTGCGAGGCACTCGTCTCAGAGGGCGCCTCTGTGGCGGATATCTACGAGGCAGTCAAAATCGGGGTCGGAGACGCTGAGAAGATCCACAAGAAGATGACCGGGCTCAAGGGACTCATCGCAAAGGAGGACTTTCTCTCCAAGTTTGGCGAACTGATCACCCAACAGGACGGCAAACCCGCCCTGCGGAGGAGGAAGGATGCCTGATGGCAGAATGTGTCAGGACCACGGGTGCAAGGAACGGGTCACCTGCTGGCGCTATCTCGCCCACCCGTCCTGGGTCCAACTCGAAAATGGTGAGCATGAATGCCGACAACTCTACTTCTCAGAATCTCCCCGACCGGAGAACAAGCGAAAGAAGTGCAGACAATTCCGAGACACTACCATTGCCAACGGAAAGTGCTACCCCCCGGGAAGTCTCCGCACCCTTGAACACGCAGACCGAGTCAACCGAGATTCCTCCGCATAAGCGGATCCAGTGGAATCCTCAAGAGGGGTTCACCGGGATCCTGCAAGGCGACCGGATGCGTTGGAGACGGGCATTCCCCCGGGTGAAGATCGACACCGAACTGCGCATCATGCACGAATGGTTGCTCTCCAACCCCAAGAAGCGAAAGAAGAACCATTACCGGTTCGTCTCAGCGTGGTTCTCCCGCTGCCAGGATGTCGGAGGTTCGTCTGGAGTCGGGTTGAAACCTGCGACCTGTTCTGGCGTTTACCAGTGGGTGCCAAGGACCAAGGAGCAGATCGAAGCGGCAACCCGGGAGAATCAACGTCCTGGGGGCAACTGCGATCAAATCGCTGCCCTGCGCCGGGAACTCAAGCGGGGTCAACCGTGATCGAACACGCAATATCCCTGCCTCACGCACTGATCCAGTGCATCCTCGTCTTCTACCTCTGGATTCTGTTGAGGAGTCGAGGGTAGTCAGTTGCCAGTATCGAGGTCCACCGCACGATACTTTTCAACCCATTCGACCCACTCCTCGTCGCCCACTTCGCGCAGATCCTCCTTCTCGTCCTGGGTGAGCAGGGCGCCATCGTCAGGGACCAGCAGAACGCTTCCCCCGAACGACTTGGTTGAGCGTTTCCAACCGTAGAGATGGACCGTCACGGCATTGGCATCAACTGCCCGCCCGAGTTTCTGCGCCCACAGTTGCCTGCTGCGTTTCTCAGCACTACTCTTGGCCCGGAATTTGAGGTATCGAATCATGGTCCTGGTTCCGGGTTCGTCCATTCAGATGTTGCGAGGAGAGTCCTGATCTCCTGGTGGGTGTAAATGGTCTTGCCCTCGAGGAAGGAAGGCACGTCCCCTTCAAACTTCACAAAGGACATCGTGCCATCGTCTGAGAATCTCAGGGACGAGGCATCTGTCTCCAGAACCAGATCGAAGTCCACCGACGCAACCTCGCTCGCGTTAATAACAACATACGATCTATCGTTCATTTTAGTTTTAGTAAGAGGGACTGTCGAGGGTGAAGATGGGACCATTGACCAACGTGCCATTAACCGCACCCGTCTCTGCGTGGTCAGTGATCGTTGCGGAGATGGCATTGCCCTCACCCATTTTCCACCAATGGAGCGGTGACAGTGCTGTTAAATCGGCAGGATTGCCACCATTGTAGATGGCGAGGATTTGGGCGGCAGAAAGCTCTCCATCAAAAATTGCAAACTCGTCTAGACTGCCATTGAAATACTGCCCCGCACTAACTCCTTTTCCTATAGAAATAGGCGACCACTCAGAAATTGTCCCAGTGTCCGAGGTACTATCGACGGTCTGCAAAACTCCATCAACATAAAGTTTGCAATTAGCCATAGACGTGTGGTCAGCATAGAGAACCCAATGATGCCAGTTACCGTCATCTTGCGCGGCATTGTCTACCCAGTAACGGTAACGAGCACCTCCCAGAAAAAAGATAGGCTTGCTCAGATACCAATGAAAAAAGAACGCTCCTTTGTAAGACTCTCCGTGTTGGAAAACTGTTTCGCGAGAAATTGAAGACGTATCTGAGCATTTTGCCCAGAACGAGTAGGTTTGGGTGGCAAGAACGTCATCTGCTCCAGTGGAGACATACTCATCAGCGCCATCAAACTCTAAGGAATAGGCAGAGTAAGGTGACGACAGGTTGAAGTGGGCCAGGGTATTTGCCTCGAGAATGTCCTGCTGTGCCGTTGTCAGTTTGGAATTCCACGCAATGATCTCCGCGATCTTGCCGTTCAGTTCGTTGTCCGTGTCCCTGCGGGCACCCACACGAATCCGATTTGCGACACTGAACGAAAGGGTCTCAGTGCAGTTCTGCTGTGCAAGGACTCCGTTTACACGCAACTGCTGCTCATTACTGCCTAGGGCAGTCTCATAGGATGCGAGGATATATGCTTTGTTTGTCGTGGTTGCGGCAGGCTCCAGGTCCGTCCCGTCGATTCGGTATGACCATGCGCCAGATGCGAGAGTAATTAGCTCTGCTCCATCGTCGTAGCTCGCGTCGATGTCACCCAAGATTCCGTATGTCCCGGCATCGTCAGTCTTAGCGACGGCATGGAACGTGTGGTCGTTGGTCGTGGTGAGGAGGTAGTTTGCGATGAGGTAGTCGTTTGGAACAAAGTCGATCCCGTCTGCTTCCAGCACGCCACTCGCAACCAGGATCGGTTGGTTTGCCTCGACAGTCATAAATGCGTCCCTGGTATTGCCACTTTGATCGTACCATTTGACCACACGGCAGGTATCACTCCCGGCATAGGCGCCGAGGGTCATCAACTCGCTGGTTTCTACGGTATAGGTCCCTCCCGACACGCTACCGGTCTGCTCAGTTCCTCCATCCACGATGGGTGATAACAGACTCACGTTGCCCGCACCATCGAAC
>Ga0315334_10003034_pt1 | contig 10515 bp, 10 predicted proteins | sample M150034915metaG_FD_205555 | JGI IMG/M metagenome (GOLD analysis project Ga0315334, IMG submission 205555) | Ammonia-oxidizing marine archaeal communities from Monterey Bay, California, United States - M1 500m 34915 | ecosystem: Environmental > Aquatic > Marine > Intertidal zone | place: USA... | reverse complement strand
GCCCTGGAAACAAACCGAACAAAGCGGAGGAAACCGAGCAGGTAGCCACCATCGCCACCGCCCATTTCCGAGAGCCGTAACGTTGCGCGAGTGTGCCGCCCCATGGAGCTAGCACGGCGATGGGTAAAGCGATAAAAGTCACCACCACACCGATCTGCCATTGAGAGGCGCCACGGTGGTCCATCTCGAGAATCCACACTGACTCGAACGCCCCGATAAACACGAAATACGCGGACACCACCGAACACGCTCCCAGCAGATGCCGGTTTCTCATTAGGTCAGTTAGACGCCGACGCGCCACATCTTTAGCGGCACTGTCGCTTTGGGCGCGCCATGCGGTGGGAATAAGTAGCGCTAAAAGGACTGCCATGGTCCAGAACGGGACGCGGAAGCCGCCAATAGCGTTAAGGGCTGCAGCTGCGGCCGGCCCGACAACAAATCCGGAAACATCGAACGCTCCCAAACGTCCCAGGTTACGGCCAAGGTTTTGGGGGTCGGCGACAATCACTGTGCGCCGAGCAGCCGGTTGAGCCGCGCCAAACGCCACACCCATCAACACCCGACCCAACATGAAATGCCAAAAATCTGTGGCTACCGCTACTACAACCAGCCCGGCAAGACCTAACAAAAGCCCTGAGCGCAGCATCAACGGTGCCCGGCCCCGATCTGCTTGAGGTGCCAGCACTAACGTGGCGACAAAAGCTGCTCCCAATCCGCCGGCGACAGACGCACCAATGCTGAACTCAGAAAACCCAAGGTTGTTTCGGAACTCGGCCAACAGCGTTACAACGCTCGCCAATCCCGCCGACATTCCGAAGACAGTCAGGTAATACGGCAACAAGCTCGGCCCGGATCTAGGAGTATTTGACGATGTCATAGCGGGTTCTTGTCGTTTTGGTTTGCCCTAGTTATCCACAACTCGAACCTCGTGCAACCCCCGCGATGATCCCCCAGCGGATCCGGGCCCAGGAGCGTTCGTGGAAGAAATAGAGCGCCAACTTTGTGAAGACCTCGAACCCACCTATTGAGATTGCTGTCGCCAGATTACCGGTGAAGATGAGCCCGAGCACCATGGTGTCCAAACTCGCCAACACCCGATACGTCGCGGTCTTGGTGGCCGAGCGCCGTCGACCGTCCCGGTGGTGGCCTTCCTCGTCCAGGTCGCGGTCCCACTGCAACCGCGACCAGAGCCGCTCATGCAAAAAGTACAGCGTCAGCTTGGTAGCCACTTCGGTTAAGGCGATAGAAGCAGCAGTTTTTGCTCTGTCGCCGGCGCTTACCTCGTCAAGGCCGAAGAGCGGACCGAGAAAACTCAGGACAACAAAGGACAGGACCAATGTGTCAAGCGTCCCCACCGCCCGCCAAGAGATCGCCTTGGCGATCGAGCGAGCTGGGCGGATCTCCGGTGGGTTTGGGGGATCGAGGCGCGGATCCTCAGGACCGAAGATCGGGCGTTCGGGTTGCTCCCTCATTATCACCTCCGCGGTCTGAACGGCCTACGCGCTCCGAAGCTAACGACAGCGTATTGGCCACGCCCTCTATGGAGGCGATCATTTCTGTCAGTAACTCGGCAAGGGCCGCCCTGGTGGGGATCCTCGACGACCGGGCGGAACAATACAGTGAGGGCCGCGTTGTCGCAGTTGTAGGCGGATCGATGACGCTCAGCTCTGCCCAAAAAGTGAAAACCCTCACCGTCAGATGAATGAGATCATCGAGTGAGGGCCTTCAGTGACCCCAGCGCAATGCAGCCGCACACGCTGAGATCGGTCGTAATCTACTGGGCTCCCGGTCGAAGCCCTCGAAAACGACAAAAGACCGCCCGCCGCAGTTCATTGACGACGACGAAGCAGTGGGCTAACAATCGCCTCGGTTTGTCCAAGGGTTGCATCCTTGGTACCCGTCAGGGTTTAACCATTAACGGGAGTCGGTGCCTCCGGTAATCACCACCACACCAACCAGCTTGCGAAGGTTCTGCGTCATAAGCTCAAGGGTAGTTTCACGAGAACCACGTGTAACTTCTCAGCGGTGAACCGCGAACGTTTGTATGAGATCTGCCTCGCTCAACCCGAAGCAGTCGAGGAGCATCCGTTCGGACCTGACTTAACTGTGTTCAAAGTGGCCCAGAAAGTGTTTGTGATCGCCACGGCACACGAAGACCTCACCATGAACCTGAAATGTGACCCTGAGGTAGCTGAAACGCTGCGCGGCACGTATGACTCTGTGCGGGCAATGAGTGTGTGGCCCAAACACTGGAACTGGGTTGATATCAGTGCTGGGGAGGTAGCAGACACCGAACTTGAACACTGGGTAGAGGATTCCTATGACCTTGTTGTCGACAAGCTTCCCAAAGTTCACAAACTGCGCCTACAAGGAGAGGTTCGAGGTATCGACCTAGGCTCCACGGCGTGAACGGGTTCGTGGCGGCCTTCCGAGATCGAGTGAGCACTGCGTCGTCCGAGCCTGGGATGAGCGCCGGTCCGCTGTATTCAGTCGAAGACGCCGTGGCGGGGTCGGTACCCATACGCGTCTACCGCCCAAGCAGTGAGATCGCACCACTGCTGTGTTACTTGCACGGAGCCGGGTTCATCGCGGGAGACCTAGACTCTCACGACCAGATCTGCCGGCTGCTGGCGTCTCGGATCGGCGCGGTCGTGGTGGCTACGGACTACCGGTTGGCCCCCGAACACCCATTTCCAGCGCCGGTAGAGGACGCGTTCTCGGCGGTGGAATGGATCCTCAATCAAGCCGGCCAGCTCGGCGCCGACCGGACCCGGTGGGCGGTGGCAGGCGACAGCGCCGGCGGGACCCTGGCCGCCGCCGTTGCTCAGCATTGGCGTGACCGGCCCCACAGTCCGGTGATGCAAGCTCTTGTGTGCCCAGCCTTGGAGTTCGCGGACTTCGATCTCCCCTCGCACCGTGCGTACGCCGAGGGCGACGGTTTCACCACAGCGATCATGAGACAGATGGCTGACCTCTATCTCGGCGGTACGATCGACCGCCGAGATCCTCTGGTATCGCCGGCCCGCGCGGAGTCATTGACAGGGTTAGCGCCGGCCGTGATCATCAGCGCCGAGTTGGACCCATTGCGTGACGACGGCGAAACGTACGGCAGACGCCTCGTTGAGGCTGGCGTACCGGTCATGTCGTTTCGCCAACTCCAGATGGTCCACTACGGAGTGTTGTGGTGCCGGGCTGCTCCAGAGATAGCCCCCGGTTTTAACATCGTTGTTGGCGCCCTCTCGCGGGCCCTCCACCACAGTTCGCCATAGTCCGCTTTTCCCTCGGTCGGATTCCAAACTTTTGTGGGCATTCACTCTCTCTGGCTAGAGAGTGAAGTTCGTGAGTTCGGTTCATCGGTGAATCCTGTGTCGCCCACCCCGGAAGACGTAAATGGATTTACACAGCGGTCCTTCGGTTTGTCAGCTACTAGAGGTACCAGGCCCTTAGTTGTCGGCTAGGAATCGGCGCGCGAAGCTCGTGTCATGGAGATCGAACCCCTTCACGACGACTTTGGCGCGCGAGTCCGTGGCGTCGATCTAACCGGGCCGCTTCCGCCTGACCAAGTAGACGCGTTGCATGCCGCTATCGACGAACACTCGGTCCTGTTGTTTCCTGAACAGGACATGAGCGACGAAGCCCAGTTGTTGCTCACCGAGGCCCTCGGGGAGCCCGAAGAAAACCACCTTCTGTTCGGACGCACCGGCGAGATCGCCCACATCGGCACCATCGGCAACGTCATCGACGCCAAAACTAAACGCGACGAGTCCGACCCGCACACCCAGGCGCTGAAGGGCAACAACTTGTGGCACTCCGATTCCTCGTTCCGGCTTGTGCCGTCGTACGTGTCGATCCTCCACGCCTATGAGGTTCCAGCGGAGGGAGGTGTGACTGAGTTCGTGAGCCAGCGCGCCGCTTACGAGCGGCTGACCCCCGCGAAGCGAGTCGAGATCGACAGCCTCCATGTCCTCCACGACTACGTCTTCAGCCGTACCAAGACCGCACCGGTTGACGACAACCACGCGGCCTCCCTGCCTCCGATTGAGCAGAGGCTCGTGCGAACCAACCCGCGGAACGCGCGGCGCAACTATTACGTTGGCTCACACGCCCGTTCGATCATCAGCTGGAGCGGGATCGACAGCCGGCGGTTGATCGACGAGCTCAACGAGTTCGCGACCCAACCCGAACACCGCTGGTCCCAGGCGTGGCAGCCCGGCGACACTGTCTTCTGGGATAACCGTTGCATCCTGCATCGGGGCACGGGCTACGACGCCGATCGCTTCCGTCGACACATGCGCCAAACGCGGGTACGAGGTGCTGGACCGACGTTCGAGGAATGACCCCTAGGTCTGGGCGGTGTGGAATCAAGCGCATTCCGAGGGGACACTCTCGTTTCTCGGGTGGACTGCTGTAGCACTCGAGTTCTGTAAGCAAGGGGCATAACAGAACCACGCGTAATAACCGGTTTGTATCACTAGGGGTGAGAACTTTCGTCGACAACAGTTCGGACCGCAGCCCGGCTGGTAACTCCTCTAGCCGCTATTTTCGTCGTCTCGAATTTCTCGATAGTGGGCAAGAGCCTTTTGGTAGTGCTCCACTTCGACAGCACCAGAAATTAGGTACCTGTTATCGATTACTACAGCAGGCACACCATTAACGCCGCTGCTTAACGCCTCGTTGTACTCAGCGAACACCTGACTCTCAAAGTCTTTTCCATTAGCTATCCGAGTTTCCTCGAAAACGTCGGTATCGATGTCTGCTTCGTGAGCAACTTCTAGGAGGACGTCAGAACTCGAGATGTCACGGTTCTCGATGAAGTACGCGCGCAACAGTTTTTGGTGATAGCGGCGCCAGGTCTCTTGCCCGAACGTGGCAGCGGTTTTGCCGGCAATGGCAGATGGCAAAGAGTGCGAGGGTGGCGGGCTGGTGCCAGACCAAGGAGTGTTGAACTGAGCTAAAGGCTCAAGCCCCGCTGGCCTTTCCCAACTTTTCGTGTATTCGGTAAATTCTGCGAGTGTCCTCTGCTCAGGTTCAGGTCGCAACAAGAACGATTTCCATTCGATAGCAATACTGTCGCCCTCTTGGTCAGCTAATTCGTCAAGACGTACCGCCCCAACCCAACACCAAGGTCAGAGGTAATCAGACCAAACAGTTATCTGCGTTGCTTCGAAAGACATGGCCAAGAGCGTAGATCACGACCAAACCCCCTTACCTCTACAACTCAACCCGCGATAGGTCGCCCCCGAACGAAAGCCCGTGCCGGTTGCGGGTTTTGGGACGTATCCCCTACCTCCCACAAAAACCTTAGGTAGGGCCGGTGGTTTAGAAGGTACGTACCCTCAACATGACATCGGCAAGGAACTAGCATCCGGCCGTGGACCAAATTTGTGATGACCTGGACGCCGAAACAGCCGCGTTGTCTGCCGTCGTCAGCGACTTGACTGAAGAGCAATGGCGGGCCCCAACCGTCGCCGAAGGTTGGGATAGCCATGAGACGGTCCTTCACCTTGCCTCCACCGATTGGATATGTCATCTCGCCCTAACTGACTCGACATCGTTCGTCGCCACTCGAGGGCGGGTGTGGAAGGGTGACGTTTCAGTCCATGAGTTGGTCGGCCCTGAAGTGCAAACAATGTCAGGCCGTGACCTATGGGAGTGGTTTCTCAAGGGCCGTGCCGCAATGATTGACGCGTTACAAGAGGTGGACCCTAAGGACCGCGTCACCTGGTTGGGTCCAGACATTGGTGCGCGATCGTTGGCGACCAGCCGACTACTAGAAACGTGGACGCACTCCCATGACTTGGCCGACAGCTTCGGCCGTCACTATCCGCAAACAGACCGCCTTCGCCATATTGCGCATATCGGTGTGGTCACCCGGGAGTTCAGCTACGTCAATCGCGGGTTATCTCCACCGACCGAACCAATACGGGTTGAACTCACCAGCCCCAGCGGGGAACGCTGGGTTTGGGGACCCGAAGACGCCACGAACAGCGTGACCTCAACCGCTTATGAGTTTTGTAAGGTCATAACGAGGCGAATACCGCTCAGTGAGTCAGCAGTTGAGACCGAAGGTGCCCCAGCAACGGAGTGGATGGAAATCGCCCAACCATGGATTGAACCACCTCGTATCAGCGACCGGGCCTAAATGTTTTAGGGCCCGTCTGCTCGATAGTGGGGCATATTGGTTGTAGAGCAGATCTTGTATCGCTCACCCTCACAGACGCAAATCAATTCTCGCACTCATCACTCAGTCGGTTAGATACCACGGGTACCAGGGTCTTCGTTTTCGGCTGCGACTCGTTACCTGAGTTGTTCAGTTCGGCGAGTTTCGCTTCCACCTCAGCTAAGTCGCCGGAAAAACGAATGAGGGCGGTCACAAGGCAACAGTAAGCAGGTGAACGTTCTTCTCACCACGCTATGGACTGCTCAGCGAAATGTGTCCAAATGTTGGACGACGCAAAGATTTTGACCAGGCCGAGGTAATGTTCGACATGGCGACATCACAACCCGAGGCCCCCTCTCGAGTTCTTTCCGATTTTGAAATTGAAGCTCTCCGACAAGATGGTGTGATTTGCGCCCCTCAAGTTTTGTCCCAGGCATGGGTGGATCGGATCGCAATCGGCATAGAAGGAACGCAAAACGCTCCTAGCGCACTCGGTGAAATTCTTTCTCTGAAGGACCGAGGCTTTTTCGCTGACCTCTTTATGTGGCTTGAGAACGACGATTTCAGGCACATAGTTTTTAGCTCGCCCCTCGCACGGTTAGCTCAGCAGGTTCTCGATTCGCCGACGGTGACCCACTGGTACGACCAGTTGTTCTTAAAGGAACCCGGATCAGATGTCCCTACGCCGTGGCATCACGATCTGACTTTCTGGCCAATTAGCGGAGACCAAATCGTCAGTATTTGGATACCTATCGACCGCGTTACTTCTGAATCGAGCGGGCTTGAATTCGTGAGAGGTTCTCATAGGTGGCCAAACCGCTTCAAGGCGATTACCCCGGATTACAACTCTTATATGGTCAATCCAGAACTTGAAGATATGCCTGACATAGATTCCAACCGCGACGAATACGAGCTTCTTTCGTGGGATCTTGAGCCAGGTGATGTCTTGATCTTTCACCCTCTCATCGTTCATGGTTCGTCAGGAAATTCATCAAGCAACATGATGCGACGTGCACTAGCTAGCCGCTGGGTTGGCGCAGACGTGGTGTACGACCCGAAGCCGCACACCATGCCCTTGCCGCGAAACCATGGACTAGACCCAGGTGATCGCCTTGGTGGACCAATTTTTCCCACCGTTTTGTCGGGTGAATAGCTTTCAATGACAAGACCTTGACGGAGGTCGAGCGGATTCTGAAGTTATTGTGGACACTCACACTCTCTGCTGTTTGAGAGTGATTTGTGGGGCTCACGTTTCTTAGGGTGAATTCTGTAACGCCCATAGCTCAACCCCCAAGTGGTGCACGAGATCCATTTTCGCTCGACCCGATGGGGCTTAGTGGGTATGTCTTGATGAGGGGCCGAGTCTCAGGCCTCGAAGATGCCCCTCACAAGGTCCACCATTTCACCTGGTTCGCCATGCCGACCCGTTTCGTCCTTGGAGTAAATCAGATCCCCATCTACCCGCACGTCGAAAACACCCTTGTCGCCCGTCACCAGGTGCAAGGCCGTTATCTGGTGTTGGTAGTTAGAGAGCAACTCGCCCGCCACGCTCACGGCGTGGGCTGAATAATCTCACGGGACGCAATACGTGATCTCGATGTGGTGATTGCCCATTGAGAGGAGCCTTCCTGGTTGTGGGTTGAACTCTGCAGCGCCCACGGTCTATCTAAAACTCTGGCACTAGGTTTCCGTGTGCTTATGAGGTTAGAGCACGGGCACTCCAGGGCCGGTTTCCAGAGCGACCGGACCAAACGCGTACTCATAGACGCTGGGTCGCCCTTGGGGGCTACGGTTTCAAATGGTCGTTGACGGCCAGGAGGTCCCATGGATTATCAACAGATCAAAGTGGAAGATCGGGAAGAGGTTCGGCTTTTGGTTCTCGCCCGGCCCGAGAAGCTAAATGCCTGGACAGAGCGCATGCATGTTGAGTTGGTGCACGCTATTGAAGAGGGCAACATCGAGAAGTCCATTGGCGCGTTCGTGGTGACGGGTGAAGGCAGGGCCTTCTGTGCTGGCGCTGACATTGGCGATGTGTTCGCTAAAACGTTGGATGGTGAATCGCAAGGATATGGAGAGCTAACCAAGTCAGTGAATTGGGTAGGACTGGTGCGTGAGTCCAAGCCCATGGTGGCCGCTGTCAACGGCCCGGCGATTGGGCTCGGGCTGACCATGTTGCTGTCAATGGATTTCATAGTCGCCCGATCTGACGCCAAGTTGTCTGCGCGGTTTGTGAAGATGGGCGTTGTCCCCGAGTTAGCTTCCTCTCACTACTTGGTGCAACGCTGTGGTTGGGGGATGGCCTCCGACTTGGCTCTGTCAGGTAGGACTGTTTCGGGCGACGAGGCCAAGGAAATTGGTCTCGTTGATGAAGTTGTGCTTGACGACGTGGTCGATGCCGCGGTCCGACGGGCTCGTAGCTACGCCGAGAACGCTCCCTCATCGGTGCAACTCACTAAACGGTTACTGACCGAGAATGGGAGCGAAACCGACTTAGATCTTGTTCAGCGTCGTGAGGGAAGGTCGAACGAGGAAGCGGGGTTGACGCCCGAACATCGTGAAGCTGTTGACGCTTTTCTTGAGAAACGGGTCCCAAATTTTCGTGAACGCTGACGGGAACACCATGTTCCTCTCTGTCAATTTCGACCACACTCGACCACATTGGGGTCGTTGCATTTGGCAACCTCGGTCGGTCGTGTCGCTGATCGTGCGAACTAAATGTGCCGTCATCGGTCGACTTCCGATTGGGAATAGTTGTTGAATTGCTTTCCATGCAAGACATATCGGGTCCCCCTCGTGGCTGCTCCCATGAAATACAGACGGAACCCCAACTAGGGCTGCAAGACTTACCAGGTGAAACAGATCGCAGTGGTGTTTGCACTCGGGTTGCTGGCGGCCTGTGGTGGCGGGCCGGGTCAGTCCACCTCATCATCAACTGCAGTAACGGAAACGGTCACTCCAACGCCCGCGATTGTGCCATCTACGTCGGAGGAGCCAGCCGCAACCACACCGCCAACCGCTACGCCCTCGACCACCGCATGGACTCGTTCCGACGGAAGTCCACTTCCTCCCTGTGATGGCAAGTTCGCGTTCACCGCCGCTTTGGTCGACCCGGACGACGTTGAGAGTGTGATGTTCCACCCCGGTGGCCACATCACACCACACGAACACATGGCGTACTGGAGTACTGGTGATTCCACCGACCCGACTGGACTCCTTAGGTCGAACCAGGTTCAACTGACAGCTCCCGCCGACTTCTTTGTCGTGGGTCTGGGTTGGGAGCATCGAGGGGACGGCGAGGGAGGCTCGTATCTTGAGTGGGGCGGCTATGTCACCTTCTGCGATGGGCACGGTGCCAGTTTTGGCCATGTGGGCCGACCAACCGATGAACTGCTTGGAATCCTCGAATCAGGGATAGTCGTAGAGTCGATGACCGGTCAAGCTGACTGCGACCTAGGAGGAGATGCGGCTTCGGCGGTAGGTGAGGGTTGCCGGAAAAGCATCGAAGCATTCGTGCCAGCTGGGACCAAACTTTTCCGTTCGAGCGGTATCACTTCGGGATTCGACTTCGGCTTGGAGCTCAATGGCCTGACAGTCGACGAGCTAACGAAGCATCCGAGTTACGGATTTTCAATTACTCCGTGGAGAAGCCCGAGTGGGAGCGCCGTCTGTCCCCTGGACTATTTCCCGGAACCATGGCGTTCGGACTACTTCGCGCTGTTCGCGTCGACCCGGTGCGGACCCTTCAACCAAGACGCGCCCGGGACAGCCATGGGACTTTGGTTCCCGTCGCCCTCGCCCGACCTACCACCACCGCCCTGGGAGCCATGGCCCAACGAGGAATTCGAGTCGATCTGGCTCTTCGCCTACCACAATGACCCCGCGTCGCATGAAGTCACGGTGGGGAACGACTCGTTCGGGCTCGAGCGCGCCAACTTCGTGATCGCGACCCGAGACCGAGGAACGGTGAACCGTCGATGGGACGAGGTGGTTGCGGGCGACGTCTACTGTGCCGAACTGTTGCGTGCCGACAGCGCGTTCTCGCACGAATCGACTCCCTCGGCGATCGCGCTTCTCGAACTCTCGGCCGATGGCCAGTCCCTGACTATCGAAGGATTCCGCCAAACTGCCTGTGTCGAGGGCCTCGACTTTGGTGAGAAGGCTCACACCTTCCACCGGTAGGGCGGAATCGGCATGGGTGCCTGGCCTTGGTACCCGGCTATTTCGCTGAGGTGCCGTGGTCTTCGGTATCTGGATAGCTGCCTGAGTAGATCAAAATAAGGATCGGCTGGTGGCCTTAGGTGTCAGACTGGTAGTGAATCGCGAATAAATAATGAGGGGGAAATGTGGGAGCGCAA
>Ga0315334_10003032_pt1 | contig 10520 bp, 8 predicted proteins | sample M150034915metaG_FD_205555 | JGI IMG/M metagenome (GOLD analysis project Ga0315334, IMG submission 205555) | Ammonia-oxidizing marine archaeal communities from Monterey Bay, California, United States - M1 500m 34915 | ecosystem: Environmental > Aquatic > Marine > Intertidal zone | place: USA... | reverse complement strand
AGTTGGTCTAAGCATAACATCTAATTTTATTTTCTTACCTAATGCTTATGCATACATTGATCCGGGAAGTGGTAGTGCAATAATCTATGCAATTATTAGTGTTCTTGTAGCTACGGGAATGACTTTTAAAGTATATTGGAATAGAATCAAGGATAAACTTACATCTAGAAGTAATGATTCTTAGTAATTATAAATGATGAAACTTTAACTACACTGTGATTACTTTTGAAACCTAATATTCTATTTATAACAATTGATGCTCTTAGAGCAGATAAAACTTATGGAAAAAATAAAACATCAACAACTCCTCATATCGATTCATTGATTTCTAAAGGAGTTTATTTTGAGCAAACTATTGCTGCAGCTGATCAAACTGGCAGTAGTCTTGCCAGTATTTTTACAAGTAATTTTCCTATAACATCTGGAATAAATCAATTTAATTTTTCTTCTAAAACTGAAACTATGTTAAATATATTCAAAAAATCTGGGTATTACATAGATGGATTTGTTCCTGACCATGATTTTTTTAAATCATTAACTGAAAATTTTGATAATTCGGATGTCTATCAAGCCGAAAAAAAAGCATCATGGAAACGTCTTGGTGATGGACTAGGTGCTCAAATTATTGATAGGATCACTACTAATAAAATGAAGAAACCTTGGTTTTTGTATATTCATGTAATGGATATACGTCCACCGTTTGAAGTATCTGATGAATTTAAGGATGAAAAATTTGGTAAGAATGATTATGAAAAATTGGTCTCCTCAATAGATTTTTGGATAGGAAAAATTATTGAAAAAATTGAACTGTCTAACACCTTAATTATTTTAAGTGCTGACCATGGTGAATTTATTCCCGTTACTGGTGAATATATTGGGGGCAGTTCAAAAGCTCAACGAGTATTACGTAAAAGCACCAAATCGATTCCTGTTCTAGATAAATTGGGATTAAAAGCTGTCATGAATTTACGCTTTGCATCTCAAACTTACAAGAAAGAAATTCTTAAGCGAAAATTAACACCATTCCAAATGAGATCATTCAATACACGTGGTGCTGATACACTTTATGATGAAATAACTAGGGTTCCATTGATCATTACTGGTTATAACATCACATCGCATAAAATAATCTCTGATTTAGTCAGGCAAGTGGATATTTTTCCCACATTACTTGATATCTTGAAATTATCTAAAAATAATAATGTAGATGGAAGAAGCCTTTTGCCACTTATCAGTGGCAAGCAATTAGACGAAATTTCGGCATATATTGAAACTGGAATTAATTTAGGACGATTATTGGATAAAAAATCTGAATTGTTAGGCAAAATAATAGGCATTAGAACATCTTCATACAAATATTGGAGATCACGGGATGATCCAAAAGAAAATATTTCTTTGTTTGATCTTCATGAAGATCCTAAAGAAGAAAACAACGTAGCTGAAAACAATCCAAATGTAATTGAAAAAATGGAAGATTATTTAATACAATTAATTAAAAAATCGAATAATGATGAAAATAAAAAAATGACTGATGAAGATATAGAAAAGGCAAAAGAACTCCTACTGAAGCTAGGTTACGTATAAAATATCATATTATTTTTTTTCTAATACAAGGAAAATCCTCTCAGGGACATTTGTAGGGTATTCAGAACTAATTTTTCGTTTTTCATTAATTATAAAATATTTTTCTAATATTTCTAATTTTGATTGAAACTTACTTGGTACCAAAACGTCTAATGCTTGACTCTCAAATATCAGTAAACCACCTGATGATAATAAAAATAAAATTTTTTGAATGTATTCCTCAAAATTGAATGTTGTATTATTATCAATGGTTGAATCATTTGCGAATGAATAAACTATATCAAATTTTTCTTTAGTCTCATATTCTTCAAATGTAGAACAAATGAATTTTGCATTTTGTGTTCCTAAAAATGCTTTTGTATCGTTACTAATTTTGACGAGGAATGGATTTATCTCTACACCAATTACACTTTTAACGAATTCTGAAGTGTATAAAGACACAAATCCACAATTGCTACCAATATCAAGCACATTTTTATTCTTAGAAAATAAACTTCCAATATTATACTCATCAAATCTTTTCTCAGTTGATCTTGAACCTACTATTCCAATTTTAGCAAATCCCTGGTAGAATCCTTGTTCTTTTGAGTAAATAAAATGAGGCCATTTTTTTGATTGCTCTTCTAAATGGTTTTTCAATATAGAATGCAAATCCTTTTGATTCATTTGATATTGATAATTTCTGAATACATCTTATATTATAATAAACCGCTGAAAAATTATGGTTAATTCGTCATATACTTATTCAGATGGTAATCTATTAAAAAATCCACAAAAATACCAAATGACGCCATTTTTAGATAAAAATTTTCTTGATGACTATCAGAGAACTAGAATTAATTATCTTGAAAAAATTTCTAAATTTGAAAAAATTGAACTCGAAAAAATTATTCATAACATCAATCAAAAAGATATGCAAGATGACAGAAGTAGTAAATTTAATTCCGTAACATCCATAATGTTGTTTGATGTTCTTACAGCTTTAATTAATGATGAAAACAATAATTTTGATATAATTGATAAATTTATAAAAAAATTTGAAACAAAAAAATTGATATTTTCTAAATATGATGATAATTTGCAACCAATTTCTAATGAATGCTCAGAAATACGAAATTATCTGCTACTGGCAACAATTTGTGTCTTTAAATTTAAAAATTCAAAAAATTTGAAGTACCTTAATACTCTTTTAAAGATAAATGATACAATTTGTTCTCAAATTAATTCTATAGACAATTCTATAGATGCATCATTATGTAATATTGTAATTACGAATGAACAAAATTTCATAACAGACTTAATACAAAAAAAGTGTTAGATAAATTGGGTTTTGGAATAATTCTTACGCCAGATAATCGTTCTAAGGCTTACATTCAAAAATTATTATCTTCTCATATTTTTCCAGATGTAATAGTTTTTATGAATAATAATATTCCTGAAAAAACTTATTCTGATGAAATTATTGAAATCTCTAGAAAAAATGGATTCGATATTTCAAAATCAGTTAAAAATGTTTTAAATGAAAATAATTTTACGTATACAGAATTTGATTTTGTTGATATCAACCATCCTGAGTTAATAAATTTCATAAAAAAAAATAGAGAAGAGTATTATATTTTTACTGGTGGTGGAATATTAAAAAATGAAATTTTGAATTTGGATGTAAAATTTGTTCATTTACATCCTGGTTTGGTTCCTAAATACAGAGGGAGCACCTGTTTTTATTATAGCATTGTTAACGAGGGTTCTGCTGGAGTCACGGCGTTTATTATGAATAAAGGGTTAGATACAGGAGATATAGTATATCAAAAAATATTTGAAAAGCCACGACATAAATTTCTTGATGAAATATATGATCCGTATATTAGATCTGAAACTCTAGTGGATGTTATATCTCAAAATCTTTTGAATAAACAAAACTTTAAAAAACAAAATTCTAGGGAAGGAGAAACTTATTTCATTATTCATCCTGTACTAAAACATATAGCAATTTTAAGCTGTATTACTAACGATTAATCCATTCTAGAAGTTTTTCCTTCAAAATTTTTTCTATTTTTAATTCACTATCAATAATATTTACAGTTTCATTTGGATCATCATGTAGGTTATACATTTTCCATTCATCCACATCCCTTACATGCATTAGTTTGAAATCTTTAGTTTTAATACAAAAAACATTAGAAATCTCAGGTGAAGGATAAGGTCCGTGTAAAGCACCTGTTTCCGAAAATGTAAATTCTTTTTCATTAGGGCTGCTTTGTTTTCCTATCAAAAAATTATGAAAACTTGCACCAATCTTTTTTTGATTTATTTTTATTCCACAAAGTTCCAAGATTGTTGGAAATATATCTATGGTACTCAAGAGTTTATCGGATTTCTGATTGCTTATTATTTTTGATCCAATAAAAAGATAAAATGTTCTTAGTGTTTCCTCAAAAGTAAATGAGCCATAATTCCTTTCGCCAAATCTTTCGCCAATTCCAGTTCCATGATCAGTGAAAAAAATAATAACAGTGTTTTCTGAAATGCCTAATTCCTCTATGGTATTTTTAATCAGCTTTGCGTAAATCCCAGTTTCTTTGAATACATTATCATAAGTTTGTAAGTTATCATCCTTATTTTTGTAAAAGTTCTCATCATTCCACTCATATTTTTTTAAAACTTCAGTAACAGTTACAGTATGAATACGAGTAAATTGTAATAGAGTAAAGAAAGGTTTACTTCCAGCCTTTTCAAATGTATCTTTAATTAATTCAGGGTGTCTAAGATTCAAATCTTCTTCATATTCATTATAATCTCTCCTAAAATCAAATCCCCTTGGAGATAGGATTTCGTCTCTTATTAGACCACGGGATGTAAAATAACCCTCATTTTGCAAAATCTCAGGTAGAAATGGAATGTCTTTTTTTAATTTTGAAACTTTGTAAAAACCATCAACTCCATTCTCTTTGCCATATTCGCCAGTAAGGATAACATTAATTGAGCCAAAAGTGTATGGTATTGCTGTTGTAACATTGTCTAATAATGTTCCCTGTTTTATTAGATCAGAAAATTCTGGAGAAACATGAATTCTATCAAACCTCGAACCGTCTAATAATACGAAAATTATATTTGGTTTCAATTCAGTTCTCCAATTTTATGAATTTTTGTATGATGTTATTCTTGAACATTCTTTGATAAATTTCAAAATCGCTAATAGTATCTAATTCTAACCATCCGCCATGAATTGGAACTGAACGTAGTTGATAATTTGAATTAATTAAACCTTGAAGTAAATCTGTCATAAAAGATTTTTCAAATGGTAAATTAGCGTTTAGAGGGTTTGATTTCTTTTTAGAGATTTTTTTACATTCATGATAAAAATCCTTTAAAATGTTCACAGCTTTGTTGGAAAATTTCATTAAACCAATGTATTGCCCTTGAATTTCTTCGAGTTTTTTGACTTTTTGGCCTATATTGATGATATTATCTTTAGAATCAAGTTTTAGACTCTCAAGATCTACTAGTGGATTTTTACTCCTAATTGACCAATAATCTTTCCAATTTTTATCAATAACCACAGAAAAATCATTGTTAGACTGAATAAGTTGTTTTAGTACATTTTTTTCAAAAATAATATCACCGTATGAAATTATTACATCTCCATTAAGAATTTCCTCTGCACAAAATAATGATTCAACCATGTTAGTTCTCTCATAACGTTCGTTTTTGAAATATCGAACATCAGAAGTTGTTATTGAATCACTTCGGAAGCCTGTTACTACGTTGATATCTGAAATATCACATGATGCATAGGCGTTTATTTGATGCTCAATCAAACTTTTACCAAATAATTCTACCATGCATTTTGGTTTTTCATTTGTTAGTGGTTTAAGCCTATTTCCTTGACCAGCGGCTAAAATTATTGCTTTCAAGTTTCTTACCATAAAGATTTGTTTTCAAAAATCTTCATCAATTTTGTTTGGTGTATTGAAACCATATCTCTCTCAGGATGCCACATTACGCCTATTATTGGAAGATCCGAATGATAATAACCTTCAACCGTGTTATCATGAAGAGATAGAGCAAATATTTGTAATTTATTTCCAATGTTATTTTTTGTAATAATATTATTATGAAAAGAATTCACTTTAATATTCTCATATTCTAATAGTTTTGAAAATCTTTGATCCATGATATGTATTTCATGAGGTTTTCCAACATGGTTGTCATTATCATTAGTAACTACATTCCCACCAAAATATTCATTAATGATTTGCATTCCTCTACAAACACCTAAAACAGGAAATTTCTTACGTATTGCATAATCAAGTATTTGTTTTTCAGTTTCATCTCTTTCAGGAAATTGTCCGATATTGTCTCCTCCAGAAAGAATTATTCCATCAATTCCGACATCAGAAATATACGATTTAACGTCATCTAATGTATTAGGAATTAGAATTGGTGTTATTGCAAGTTTTTGCAAGAAATTTGTCCATTCCTGACTTATTGTATCTCTTTTTTCATTATATTTTTCAATTAATTCAACACGTAAGGAAATTCCAAATATCTTTTTTTTCTGAGGCATTTTCTTAATTATGATTGTTTCTTAATATTATATTCTACTTTATGTAACCAAGTGATTTGAGAAGTTTTTTTTCTTCCAAATAATCATCTTTTTTACTATATTCTATAACATTAATTTTCTCATTTTTACAATCAATGGAAATTCTTTTCGCAATCTTGAGTTTTTCAAATAATATTTCACCACATCCAATAACAGCTGGCATATCAATTTCTCCACATCTGATAGCCATATGTGATGCAATTCCACCATATTTGGTAATTAGACCTTTAGGGTTTTTAGTAAAGATCCAGTCGAATCCTGGATCTGCGTTTTCTATAACCACAATTTTGCTGTCGATGTTTGGGATATCACGGTATGAGTTAAGAAAAACAACATCTTCCGTTACTACATTTTTTGTGATATAATTAGGCACTGTAGTATGATATTGTATAATCTCAAAATCATCTTCTGAAAATATTATTGGTGGTAATGATAAATATGAAGACAGTTTCTTTATTTTATAATTATGAAAAATTTTTTTCTGCAAATATTTTCTAAATTTTTTTGGGGGATACTTATTAAATTTGAATATATCACTAAGTGATAAATTACTTATTTCTTCTCTTGAAAAATCAAGTTTTTTGCTACCCATAGCAATTAATTCGATCGCTTGGCTAAGATTCTTAGTAAATTCAAATTTTAATTTTTCACGCTGAATTAATGTTTGTTGGACGAATTCTATGAAGTTAATTTTCTCAAATTTTAATTTATGTTGTTTTAAAACACGTTTAATTTTAGATTCATCAAATTCAAATTTTTTCTTTTTTGTTTCATGTTGAAAATTAATCTTATGAAAAATTGTCTGATTGTTTTCATATCGTGGAATAGTTATATCGTATGTTCCAGGTCTTAAATGGCCATATTTTTTTAAAAATATCTTTGTTGTGAGCCTATTTCTGTTCAGATTAATTACATCTTGTTTGAATTCTGATAATACTGTTTGAATTGAAGTTAAAAAATCATTAATTGAATCTGATGTTAAATTAGAATCATCTTTTAGACCTCGCATGAGTATTGAGCTAATGAATGCTAATCTAGCCATAGTTGAAAAAGGAATTGCCCCTAAATCTCTACAATCTACCAAAAGCTTCCTTGCAGTTTCAAAATATTCTGCGTACGTATTTTTTGATTTATGTAACTGAATTAGAAGCTTATCTCTATTATTATTCATTTTTTCAATTGAATTGTTAGATTGCATGGATATGCTAGGAAATTTGTTAATCAATTCGTTTGTAAATTCATTTAAAACATTTAAAATATTTTTTATGTCTTTTTTACTAAATCCTGCTTTTTCTAATTCTAGTAATCTATTTTTTAGCGTTAGATCATAGCAAGTGAATAAAATATCGAATTCTACCTTATCATGTAATTCAGGATTATTTTTTAATTTAATTAAAAAGTAGTCTAGAAGCTCCTTGCTAATTTTTTTGGAGAATTTTTTGGGTATTAAAGAATTAAAACTAGCATTAACATTCACGTACGGCTTGTTACCAAATCTTTTCATTAGTGAACCAGATTTTTTTTGATATCCAAGAACATGCCTTGATTTACTCCAACTATTGTTCATGATAATAAAATCGTATAATGAATAATCTAGATTATTCGGTATATTGCCAATTATCTCAGCAGGATTCCAATCCGCCATATCAGAAAAAATCATTATTGTTTCGTTTGATTTTTTATATTCTTTTTTAATTTTGGCTTTATTTTCTCCAATTATTTTTTCAATCTTTAAATCTAGATTGTAGGTGTCCAAATGTTTTCCTGTGGTAAGTGGTCTTACCTGAAAAATAATTATTTTATATTTTGTAATCGCAAATTCGATATCTAGAAAATTGCTGTGTACTGTTTTTTCAATTTCTTGTATTGCTTCTATTAATTTTCTCCATTTTCTTGGGACTCTTCTATAGTTTATTCCACGAAAAATTTTAATCGTATTTCCAATTTCACCTTTTGTGACAGCATCAGTGCGGTTTCCTTCTTGATAATTTATTACATAATATGGTGAACCCAAGTCAGGAGTTCTTGTAAACAAAACACCACTTGTAAGAACATTTTTTGATTGGGATTGAATTAACACTTGATTTTTTAAATTCAAATTTTTCCCATATGATGCTATAACAGATTCAATTGCATTCTTTAATCTTGTTTTTGAATTTGGATTGATGTTTAAAATCGACAAAAATTTACCGGCTTCAGATTTTTCTAATCCATCTTCACCAATTGCAGAACTCCGAACGATAATTCTGGACAAGAAATTTTTTCTGATTTTTCTCAAAATTTCTACTTCATCTTCTCTCCACTCTGAAACTGTAAAATGTAGTAATTTCTCGATTTTTGATTTTTTTAAATTACTTTGAAGTAACTGCAAGACATTTGCTTTTGATGAAAAAACCAATTCATGATTATTTTTTTTTCTAACATTCAATCCTTTTTAAACAGAAAACGAATTTGATATTATATATTATTATTTTATTATACCATAATAAAATGAATTTCGTTGATAATCCCTAATCTATCTATAAAAAACTATAATATAGTCTAAAATTGCTTATTTTCTGACTTTTGATTTGGTACTTTTTAGAATATCTATGGTGATATATTGTTAAAATTAAATGAAAAAAAAAATATGTTACACCCTTTTCTTTTTAGTATTTTTATCGTAATTTTCATTTATTCTCATAACATATTTGTCATACCAATACAAGAAATAATTTTCCCACTTTTATCCATACTTGGCATAACATCAGTTTCATTCATCATACTAACTCGTATTCTTAAAAATGCTAAAAAATCTGGATTGATTGTCACCTTGTATTTACTATTGTTTTTCTCATTTGGCCATATTTTCAATATTGTGAATGATTTTTCAATTGGTGAATTCGACATAGGTAGATACAGTTACTTACTAATTCTATATTTCATAATTTTTGTTATAGGAACAGTTTACTTACTTAGGACTAAAATAGAATTAAACAGTGCTACAAAAATTATCAATGTAGTTGCAATTACACTGTTAGCTGTTATTTCCGTTAGCATTATTACAACCTCAATGAATGAATATACTTTTACAAATGAGAATGTTTTACAAGATACAAATCTACGTGATGCTCAAGATATACCACAATTACAGATTCTAAATAAAAAACTCCCTAATGTTTATTACATCATTCTTGATGAATATGGAAGCCAAAAAAGTTTGCAGCAGTTTTTTAATTATGATAATAGTGATTTTGTTTCGTTCCTTAAGGAAAAAGAATTTTTTGTTGTTGAAAATAGTTATGCAAATTATCCTTCCACAAAATTATCTTTAGGTTCATCAATGAATATGAAATATTTGAACTATCTGACAAATTCTCTTGGAATTGAATCAAAAAATCATCATGTGTTAGATCAAATAGTAAGTGACAATTTTGTAATGCAAAATTTTCAATCAAACGGTTATGAAATAATAAACATGGGATCACTTTGGGGTCCTAATAATGAATTTAAGATTGCTGATCAAAATTTGTGTGAGAACAAGGAAATGAATAGAGATTCTTTGATGAGAGAGATTATTGAAGCCAGTATGGTAAGTTATCTCTTAGAACGAATAGTTGAAGATGAAAGAAGGGAAGTAATCCTATGTACGTTTGAAAAAATATCAGAAATAAAACACGAAAAGCCAGTCTTTGTTTTTGCCCATATACTATTACCTCATTCACCATTCATTTTTGGGCCAAATGGTGAAAAAATTGTTCCTGGAACCAGTTTAGATTCTAAGCCTTGGAATACAAGAGATGCGTTTGTTGATCAAGTTAAGTTTGCTAACAAAAAAACACAAGAATCTATAGAAAAAATACTTCAAAATGAGGGTGAAAATGCAATAATAATTTTACAATCGGATACAGGCTCTGCTTTTGAGCTAGATTGGGATAATCCAACTAGAGAAATGATAGTAGAACGGATGTCAAATCTAAATGCGTATTATCTTCCTGATAAAAATTATGAATTGTTCTATGATAAACTTACTCCTGTCAATTCATTTCCATTAATATTCAATTCATATTTTAATCAAAATTATGAAATTATGGATGATAAAATGTATTGGAGTTCAAGCAATCAACCATATAATTTCAGAGATGTAACAAACATTTTAGTCAATAATGATAATCTACAATTTGCACTTATTCCAGATGATGAAGATACGTTTGGAAGCGAAATTGGCTTAATGGGAGATTTTGATAATGATGGAACTAATGATATCGTCATTGGAGCGTCGCAGGATGATGACGGAGGGCAGGATAGAGGAGCAGTGTACATACTGTTTTTGAATAAAGATGGAACTATG
>Ga0315334_10003029_pt1 | contig 10521 bp, 2 predicted proteins | sample M150034915metaG_FD_205555 | JGI IMG/M metagenome (GOLD analysis project Ga0315334, IMG submission 205555) | Ammonia-oxidizing marine archaeal communities from Monterey Bay, California, United States - M1 500m 34915 | ecosystem: Environmental > Aquatic > Marine > Intertidal zone | place: USA... | reverse complement strand
TCTTCCAGAGTTTTACGAACTTTTGCAGGTATCATTCCTGCTATCGTTCCCTTAACAAATGTGGAAAGACTCGGAGGACTTTCAAGAGGATGATGAGCATCTCCCTCTATATCTTGGTCAATAATTTTAAATATCTCTTTTAATGCAGCCTTGTCTTCTTTTTTAGGTTTATTCTTAGAATCCTTATTAATTGTAATATGCCTATACCCTTCTTTTTCATGATCTGGTATAAGTTTTCCTGCATTTTTGTGCCCTGTTGGATAATGCGTAGGTGCATTATTAAAATTACGCCCATCTTGATTATCGTCTTCAAACTTCCATATATGTTTTTTAACTTGAAGTAATGCGTTAGGTTCTGTTGGTAACCCGTCTTTACCTTTTATTGTTTTTTGTGTTCCATCAACATTACCATGTGCTATTTCTATAGCAGCTAAACCAAGGGCTATTCTAAAATTATCAAAGTATATTTCGGACCCTTCTTTGCTTACAGTACTATCTAGTTCTTCTACTTTTTTACGAGACATCCCCAGCATTTTTGCAATATTTCTACCTAGGGTACCTGTAACATTTTGGAAACTAAATCCAAAATTCTCTATTTGTTCGCGATCCTCTTTACTAAGATTACCTTCTCCACCAACAAACAGTAATGATTCTCTGTCTCGGTCATTTCTGAATGGATTATTATTAGAGTTTTCATCAACCCACTGGAGTGAACCAATCATCATACCAAATAGAATTTGGTCTGGTAATTTACCTACACCATTCTTATCTTTGCGGAGTAATATAGATAGTGGTTGGCGAATAGCATAATTTTGTACGGGATTACCATTCTTATCTACGTCATTATGAGCTATAGCTCGGTAGTCTTCCTCAAAAGTTTTATATCTAGTAGCAAGAGTTACAGCTGCTAATTTTGACAGCCCTAATCCATCTGGACCTAAAGCTCTTCTTAATTTTTTTATAGATATTTTTCCGTCTTCAGTTCTGAAGTCTGTATCACTAAGAGTATTAAGACCTGCTACTGTAGAATCTATCTCAATTAAATCTAAAAATTTCTTTCCTACAAGGCCTAATATGTTCTCTAAATTTGTTTTAAGATTTTTTATATTTTCTTTTGTAATTACGGATTCATAGGTATCTTTTACCTGCTCAATAAAGTTTTTAATTTTTCCTTTGACAGTTGGGGATTCTGTTGCTTCTTCGAAGCCGGGTAATATTCCCTGCCTTTCATCCGGTCCAGTATCCTTAACAGCATCTGGAGTAGGTGTAGTAGTTTCATCAGATACTGGAGTCGTTCCTTCAGGGATCTCTCCTTCTTCAAATAGTGGGAGTTGCTCTCCTGTAGGCTTTGTTTCTTCCATCTGTCGGAAATTAATTTCAGCTTGAACATCTTGGTTCTCCTTCTCATGACGAGTGATCATACTTTCTGTATCTGTAATTGATTTTTCAATCCCTTCTGCATCCGACTTCTTAAATAATTCTAATGAGCGCTTTAATTCTGCTATTACTTCATTATTCGTTTTAAGCATTTCAGCAAGTTTTGCATCTGAATACTTATCTTTATCACTATATTTATCAGAATAAGCTACAGTTGTCGGGGTAGTTGGAACTCCTTTACCTTCTTTACCTTTAAGTTTTATAGCGTCTATATCTTTTTGAGTAAGTGCTTTAGCAGGTTCACCAATTGACTCTCTAATTTTTCTTAACGTAGCTGCAAGTGCTGAATCTGTTTCTATTTTAATTTGTTGTTCTTGTTTTCGTTGATTAAAGGAAGTTTCCTTATACTTTCCAACAGTAGCTATTACTGCTTTACCGTATCCTGCTTCATTAGTAAGTGCCTTAATTAATCGTTTAGAACCCCTACCTGTATTAATTGCCCAAATATAATTACCACCAGCTCGAGAAGTTGCTACTTCGTCAGCTTTCCTTGGTGTCTTACCAACCGTGTATTTCATTACACGTTGTCCTTCAGGAGCACTCGGGTCTCTCTTGCCTTCTACAGCGTATACATATCCTTTTTCAAGAGGATTAGTTTCAGCTAATTTTTGTGCATCTTTAAATGCCTTAAGTTTCATTGCTAAGTTATTCGCATGCGTCTCCATCTTTTGCTGAATAACTGCAATTTCTCTATCTATTAATTGTTGTCTTTTAAGATCAGGATTGGGGTACTTTTCGTATATATCTAGAATTTCCTGTCGGTAGGTATCTAAACCTTTCCATCGACTAGATTTACCTTCAAGAGCTTCTAAATCTACTTCAGCTAAATCTTTATCAAGATTAGAATCCGCTTCTCTATCTAGTAATGCTTGTAACTTATTAAGAGCTATTGCCGCATTTAAATATTGATGATCTGCTAGAGTTTTAGCGTTTACACGTTGTGCCTCTAACTCCTCGACAGACATCTTTTTGGGATCGAGAGTTTCTTCTAAACTACCAAAAATATTTCCTGCTTTTTCTGCAGCATCTAATGTTTTATCCAGGCTCTTATTTAACCAAGATATAACGGTTTTCTTATTCTTCTCATTAAGAACCCTTTTACTTATTTTAGTTAATATATCTACCGCTCTTGCCGGTTTAGTTAGATCAACAGTTTTAAGTTGTTTGTCTAGTTCCGCTTCTGAAATTTCTGTATTATCTTCAATATTTCCTTTTAGTTTAGTTGCTATTGTTCTCTTAGAAAACTCTCCGTCTGAAATAATTTTTCTTAATTTGTCACGATACGCTACTGCATTTTTTATAACTTCTGCGGAAGCATCTCCAGATGCTGGAGCATTTAATTTTTCAATAAGCTCTGCTCGTTCTTGTTTTGCATTATCTAAAACTGAAAAAGTAAACTCAAGCTGCGTTCCTGCTTCAGCTGATTCCTCTACTTTACCTTCATTTAGAATGATGACTTCAAGTTCAGCTAGTCGTTGTTTAGTTTCTAAGCTTTCTGCTGTCTCACTAAATAAAACAGGACTATCAGAATTTAGTGAATCTTCTATTCTTTGTAATTCTTTTTGTATATTGTATTTATTTACTTGTTTACGGAAAATAAATTTAAGGGCACCTTTAGTAGTTCCATATCCTGCGCTAATACCAATCATACCAGCGGCAGTTCCAGGCATACCTGCAGCTTCTTGGATTCCAGCAATTGCTACACCAATAGGATCAGAAATAAATTTACCTGTCTGAGCGTATTGTTCTGCAATTTCAGTAGCAACTCCCTGTGATCCTTCTGATAAAACAGTTCCAACAGGTCTAACTGCCATTACATTAAGAACATTAGCCGGAGCACTTTTATCTATAGAACCTTTGATTTTTTGAGCCCATGCAAGTTGTCCACCTAATATAGGAAATTTACTAATAGTTTTTACTAAAATTCCAGCACTTAATTTTTCAAAAACAACTCCTGCGGCCATACCCATCTTAATTCGTTGAGCTTCTGCTGCAGTAGGTGGTCTACCTTCATTTCTAGTAAATTCAATAATACCTTGGTGAGCTCTACCTTTAGCTAACATAGCTAGTATAGCCATGCCTTCAGGAATCCCACCGGCAGTAAGTGCAATTGTGTAACCAACACTATCCCAACCCCCACTAAGAAGAGCACCTGCGTTGTTCCATACCTCTCCCATAGTACTAACAGTAAAAATGCCTTTATTTTTTGCAACAACTTTAACAGCTGCAAGGGCCCCAGCCATATGTTTAGTGTTTACTCCAAATGCATCTCTCCATTCCTCCCCTGATTGTTCTATTTTTTGATGTGAAACTAAATTGCCTTTAACTTCGGTATTCAATTTTTCAAGAATTCCATATTCCTCGGACTGCATAAATTCTTGTGCTTCTGGGCTAAATCTATCTGTAGTCCATCCTTTACCTATATTTTCTTGAATAGCTTGATAAACTCTAACATTGCCTTGAGAAATCTTAGTACCACCTGCCATATCGGATTGACTTACTCCCCAGTAAGAACCGCCTCTGTTCCATTTTTCTACTCTGCTAGCTAAATTAGTTTCTCCAGCAATAGCTTGTTTTAAGTCTTGATAAGGTCGATATAAACCTCCTAAAATTTGATCTATAATCGCTCCTGATGTTGTTTGTACTTCATAATGGCCTTTCGCCATCGCTAGTAAATCTGCAGTATGATATGCAGCAAATGACTTAGCAGTTACTTCATCCATACCACTCAGTACTTCCCCGTTCATAAAATCTACTGACCATGTACCATCTTCATGTTTACTTGTAACTCCATCCGTTTCCACAACAGGAGAAGTGGGATACATATAATTTGTTGGTCGAAGCAGAAAATCCATTCTAGGATCATCAAAAGCTACATCTATTTGTGCTTCTAATTCAGGGTTAGAATAGTCTTCGTCGAAACTTTCGTAACCTATTGTTGTACTATCGCCGGTTACTCCAGGAATATTAACTGGAGGTAATTTAGAAAAATCCTCCTCTTCAACGATAGGTGCTGTACCGGATTCAATAACTTTTTCAGCAATACCTCCTGGGGTATCCGCGTCTTTAGAAGTAATTTGAGGCTGGGGCTTTTTAGGAGTAGGAGGAGTTAGTGGTCTACCAAGTTTTTCTGGGTGTTTCTTTAAATCTTGTTCATATTGTGCTTTTCTAGCTTTTGCAGCCTGTTGTTGTTTAGTAAGACTAGTATCTTCTAAATCATCCCCAGGATCCCTAATAACAGCAGCAGCATCTGATTTAGCAGGCGGTACAATATCAGAAGTAACTAATTCTGTAGCAGATATTTCAGGAGCAGTTATAGCTGAAGGATCTGCAAGAACAGCTTTTGATTTAGTAATAGCTTCAATTTCAGAAGTAATTGATTCTGTAGGAGGAATTGATTCTACGAGTTTTGCGGGTTCTGTAATTTCTACAGGTTTTAATCCGTGTCGAGTATCCTGTTGTCCTAAAAAGTCTTCGGAGATATCTCCTAGTTCTACAGTATCAGGAAGAATACCAGCAGTAGTGTAGTCTGTTTGATCAGGAGCAAGATCAGGAACAACTAGCTCATCTCTATTTTTTAATTCTGTTTCAAATTCTTGTATAAGAGAAATTTTTCTCGCATTAAATGCCTCTTGAGCAGGGCCTTGCGCTTTATTCTCATTAGCAATTTTACCTAAGTTATCGTATTCAATTAATTTATTCTTTATCTCAGTACGCTTGGCATCAGAAATATTCGGGTCATTTAATAATTTTGTAGATAACTCAATTAGACGTTCAAAATCTGTCCCAAAAACATCTGGATTTTCTTCAAATTCTCCTATTTTATTAATAGGGTTATACACCCTTTTAAACATCTCTATCTTCTTTTTCGAGAATTTCTCTCTAGCTAATTGAATAGCCTTTTCTTTCTTTACAGCTGCAAGTTCTTCAGCTTCCTTATTTTTTGAAGCTTGGAGATCACCTATAATAAGTTCTTTAGCTTCTTTTAATTTTAAGACAGGGGATTTGAGTAATTCTTTCGCTTCATGAAATGTAATTGGAGGAGGGTTTTCTTGACGTGGATGTTGCCCATCCATTTTTCGTTGTTCGAAAAATGCATTTAAACGATCTTTTCGTTGATCTTCTAAATCTATTGGGTTGGGTGTGTAGTTATCAGCTGCTGATTGTTCTTCATCAGTGAGTGCAGAATCTGAAGCTAAAGCTTCTTCAATCCAAGGGTATCGTCCCATAGTTTCACGTCACTCATTATTTTTTAGTTTTTGGGATTGGCTATCGATCCGAGTAATGACTGTCCGTCTTTTAACCCCATACGCAAAGATTTTGCGTCTGTAAATTGCTTTATTATTCTTTCTCTTTCTGCTTTCTTCTCTTTTGGTACTTCTGCTAGTATTTTGTTCTGAAGATACTGTGTAACCGCTGGTCTTTTTCCTGTATCTATATGCGCTAAGATTGCTGTTAATGCTTGGTTTTTCTTAATATTTTTAGCGTCATCAAATCGATCAATTCCCGCAACTGTTATATCAGTCTCATCTAGCCACATAGTAAACATATTACTAGTGTCATCTCGATCTAATTCAATTCCTTGAAGGATCTCATGAATTGCTATATTTACACTAAGCCTCTGTTGTTTATTTAAATTATCCTTAACAAAATAAGAATTCCATTTTGTATATACGGTGTCTATTTGATTTCTTAATTTGTTTGTTTCCTCAGATGTTAATTTAAGATTAGGATTAATTCTTGCGAATACTTCATTAAAGGTATGTTTTGCTGCTCCTGCAGCTATATTTTTATCTTTACCGCCATGTTGTATAAAGTTGCCTTCCAAGTCTGCTCTATACTTCATTTCTTTCACTCGGTTCTCTACGGTAAATCTTTCATGTGTAGCTTTTAATGCTGCTTTATGCCCACCTGTTACATATAAAACTCCTAAAGGACTCTTTTGAATTTTATCAGCAAGTTTTTGTTGAATCATTCCTTCACTTGCATCAGGAAAATCTCTTTGTATTATTTCAGTCTGTTGTTCCATAAACATTTGTCTATGGGTTGGAGAGAAGTCGTCAACACCAAGAGGATTGTATTTTGCACCAGCAAACGGATCATACATCTCGGATTCTGGGTCATCTACTTCATCTGGACGATATGGATCAAAATCATCAATATTCCTATTTGGATCTAGGGATTTAATAAATGTTTTATAATCAATTGATGGATTAAAATCTATTGCTACAACATCCCGTATTCCTTTTTCAGTTAACGAGGCTATTTGATTTTTTACACCTGGTTTTATAGTATCGGGGTTATTTCTAGCGTGTATATTTAGTTTAAGTAATTTTTCCTTAAAATCTCCTCTTTTATCAGGATCTGAAACTGAAGCACTATGAGCTTTATTTGCGTCCAATAAAAGCTTTCTAGATTCTGTATTAACATTAAGGACTCTTTTTTGTTCAGTTACTTTCCATAATGCAGGATCAGTTAATCTTTCGTACCATCCTTGTTTTTCAAAAAGTCTCTGAGCACTAGTTTGTTTAATAGCATCAACAGCTTTTTTTCTAAGAAGTGCGTCATCTGCAAGAGGATTGGCCTCTTTTAATCTAAGATATTCATTTTCAATTAACCTATTATAATTTGCTCTAGTATGTGTGCTTAGTTTACCTTCTTCTATTCCAGTGCCTTTAATCTTTTTTCCGTCAACTACTCGATCACCATGATAGATGGATACTTCATCTATAGCTGATCTAGTTGTAGCTAAAGCTTGATTAGCATATTTTTTAAACTGTCCATCGTCATCTTTACCACCTTTTTTTAGAAACTCTTGTCCACGTCTATTAAGTTCTAATGCGTTTGTACTAGTTGAAACTATGTCATTAACGGCATTCCGATCTGCTTCTTTTCTTATTTTTGCCTCGTGAGTAATTACTTCATCTTCAGCAGTTCGTACTCTTTTTTCAGCAGCAAATGGGTATCCCTTTTGAGTCTCTTCAAACGTATCTTTGGCTTGGGCTAATTTTTGTTCTTTTATGCTTTTTTCAAATACCCTTTGAGCTATCTCGTACTCATTTTTTTCTTTAGCTATACCGTGTTCTTCTTGCTGTATTAACTGATCAGCTACTTCTCTTGCTTCTGTAGCTTCTTTTTGTTTTAAATCACGCATTGAAGTTGCTACTCTACCTTTATCCGCCCAACTTAAATCTCCTGCTCCTAAAGCTTCTTTATAGGTCTCCATACGTGCTGTTTCATCTGCATCATCTAACAATAACGCTTGAAGTGCACCTTCCTGTTGGGCTGCTCTTTCTTGTTGTACTTTATCTATAATAGGAGTACGGCTACGAAGAGCATCAATTTGCCTAGTACTTCCTGATTTTATTAAACGAGCTACATCACTAATATCAGGTGCTGAAACAGTAGAATATTTTAATTTACTAGCATCATCAAGTAATCCCATGGATACTCTCCTATATACTTTTCAAATTACGCAGGTAATGCATAATTCTTATTTTTAAGATAACCAACTTGATCGTCGTCTCGTCCTTGTTTAGCTAACCACAAATTTAAAAACTTTCTTTTCTGATTAGCATTGTTTATTTGATCGTAATATTCAGTATCTTTTCTTTCTACTTCACCAGCATATGCGCCTTTTTTAAAGTCAAACTGTTCTCGTCCCAAATCCAATTCCTGCTTACCCAATTTATATGCGTCTTGAGACGTTTTCCAGTCCATTAAACCTTTACCGAAAGTTAGCCATTTATTCCAGTCAGTTCCGATTCCTGTTTCTGTTTCTGTTGATTCTTCTGAATCATCCGCCGCATTACTACCACCACCAAACAGATTTTTTAGGCTAGAGAAAATACCACCTCCACCCCCACCCATATTTGGTGGTTGCCGTTTTTTCATTGCTTCAGCTATTTGCATACTCATCATAGATTTTAAGGCATCTTGATCCCATTGCATTCCTGGGTTATCTTCAGCATAACTATAGCTTCCTGTAGAACCTGATCCTCCCAGCCCCATTCCACCCCTTTTCTTCTTTAATTCCATTTTACCAGTACGCGGGTTTCTTACGTATTCCTCTGCCATGATCTATCTCCTTATTTGTAACCTTAACGGATTTTACCTTTATTTAGTATAATTGTCTATTATTCAAATTGCCATCCTAAAGATACCTTTTGATCATAATTTGGAGTTAATCCTATATAAGGAACATCATAATATGCATTACTTAAAGCATAAAATTTCTCAGCGCCTACGTTCGCAACCTTATTATTTGCTCTTAAATACCCATTAAGAAATTCTGATGAAACTAATGGCTCAATTACCATGAAACTTTGTCTTCCAGCCATTTCTGCTTCTGTTTGATCATGAAATTTCCGGAATGCTTCTTGATCTCTTTCTAATAGATCCCTCTCAGCATAAACCTTATTCATATTAACTGTATTAATACCAGTCATTATTTCCATAGCTATCATAGCATACTGAAAACCAGTTAAAGCCTTAAAACTAGTCATTCCAGTAAAATGAAAGCTTTTAGGAGTAGACATAAATTCTATGCTACTTCCTGGGGCTCCGTTTATTGCAGTACCTCCTGAAGCGGCACTATAGCTATTTGGAACTAACGTACCCGGTGCGGCCTCTCCATAACTTACATTACCTTCCCATGAAGACATAGCTACCATAGCAACTATATTCAATATCATAGCCAACATTTCATTATCACCAGCTATTTCGGTAATAATGATCTGAATTATGTATTGAACAGCCATTCTCATAAGCAGCCCAGGTAAAGCTGCCAGAAAAAGACTCCATGCTGTAGCGAATGCTCCGGCGCCTATAGCTGATAAAATTGGTCCTAATGTACCGCCTGCTGCTCCTCCTGTCATAACTATAATTACAACAACAACAATTATAATAATAATCATTACAAGAGCTTGCAGAAAACTCATACCTGCATGGTGAATAACCTCATAATGAGCTATATAAATAGATACATGGGCGCCTGCTAGAAATAATTTACTAACTAAACTATTGTTTAAGTCTTTGATAAAGTTATGGACAAATGGAACCATTAAATCATTTCTATTCCCAAGATTAAATTTAACCATATTAAAACGTCCAGTAGCCCCATCAATAACTCTTAAAGCAGCAATTGGAGCAACTACTGTATAAGCATCTAATCCTGAGGGTTTAACACAATAGTAAGTAATTGATTGTCCTACAGTTGTTTCTTCTGCAGCTGCTTCGATTAGTCTTAATGTGCCTGAACCATTGTTTTCATACACTAAATCAGGAGTTAAATAGGTTAGGTCACTGGCAGAATCATCTGCTTCTAGTAAAGAAGGGGAGGGATTGTTGTAAATCATACGTTCAGTTACTTGTAACCAATTAGCTGCTTCTGTACTAGTAGTACCTGGATTTACTACACCACTACCATCTAGAAAGTCCTGTACTTCATCTAAATCATCTGCTTTATACCCTACGTTATACGTACCTTTTCCAGAAGAAACGTAATAGTTGTATACCAAAATATCATCATCATTGAATTTAGACATATCTGAATAATATATCCCGTTTTCTACACTTCCACTATCTGCGTCAATAGCAGCTAAACTAGTATGTTCGTATGTAATATATGACCATTGAAATGCTAATTTATTATCGTCTGTTGTGGTAAGAATATTATTTTGTGGTTTATCATCTCCAGATGGAGAATCATTATATGTGCCTTGCGTAACTCCTTGTGAAGGATATAAATTCTCAAACATATTAAACAAATATGACATTCCCGCTTGAGAGGTATCCCACATACGCACACCAAAATTTACATAAATATTATCTAAATCCCCCGCCGCCACACCTGAATCATTCAAAACTGCATCAAGAATTTCTTCTGCATCTAAATGAATTATATCTAGTAGGTCTTCAATTTGTTCGGCTTTAGTAGCCCCAAAAGTAGTGTAATCAGCATTACTTATTCTTAATGGAATAGCAGGAAGTGTTTGAATCTCACTACCATCTTCGTCAATGGGTGTTTCTACAGTATCTAAATCAGTATAAGTTCCTGCACCTACTTGATAGATAAATAGGTAT
>Ga0315334_10003026_pt1 | contig 10525 bp, 13 predicted proteins | sample M150034915metaG_FD_205555 | JGI IMG/M metagenome (GOLD analysis project Ga0315334, IMG submission 205555) | Ammonia-oxidizing marine archaeal communities from Monterey Bay, California, United States - M1 500m 34915 | ecosystem: Environmental > Aquatic > Marine > Intertidal zone | place: USA... | reverse complement strand
CATGAGAGAGATATTTCACATTCGAGCGCTGAGAGAATGATTGCACCAGATACTACAGTGACCCTTGATTTTTCTCTTAATAGATTGTCGGATGTAATTGACAATATGATTGTTTATCCTACCCACATGTCTAAAAATTTAGATCAGTTCGGAAGTTTGATTTATTCGCAAAGACTCCTTCTAGCTCTTACCTTAAAAGATATAAGTAGAGAGGATGCATATAAGATAGTTCAAGATAACGCTATGGAAGCTTACGATGCTCATGATAGTAAAGTAACTTTTTATGATCTTATTAAAAATGATAAACAAATTACTTCAGTTTTGTCTGATGAAGAGATAGAAGATATTTTTGATTTAAATTATCATTTAAAGAATGTTGATCATATCTTTAAAAGAGTATTGGGTTAATTTTTTGCGGACATGGTGGAATTGGTAGACACATCAGACTTAAAATCTGAAGGAGATTAGTCTCCGTCCCGGTTCGAGTCCGGGTGTCCGCACCAAAGATATTATTTAAGCTTTATATTCAAAATTTGTTCCACAGTAAGGGCAAATTATGTCTTCCTTTTCTCCCATATCTAAATATATATGAGGGTGATCATGAGGAGGTGATGCCCCAAGACAATTAAATTTCTTATAAGAAATTACTATTCTTTTTTTTCCTTCATCATTTGTTATTTTAGGAAGTTTTTCCAAAGTTTCTCCTTTATTGTTTTGGTAAAGAGAGGTGCATTCCAGCATCGGCTATTAAAGTTTCTCCTGTAATGTGTTCCCCCCCTTCAAGACAAAAGAAAATGACACTATTAGCAATATCATCTGGAGTTCCAGCTCTTTTTAATGGGGTTGTTTTCTTTTGGTCTTCAACTATTTTATTAAACATCTCTTTCCCAAATTTATTTTCAAACCAACCAGTTCCAATAAATCCGGGACAAACAGCATTTACTCTAATTTCAGGGGCCAAAGACCTTGCTAACGAAAGCGTCATAGTATTAAGAGCACCTTTTGAGGCCGCGTAGGCAATTGAAGATCCTATGCCAGTTAGACCGGCAATAGATGATACATTTACAATTGAACCAAAACCATTCTTTTTCATATAAGGCTCAACATTTTTTATCATCTGATATGCGCCAATTACATTAAGTCTATAAATGTTGCTAAAATCTTCTGAGGATAATTCATCAAGTTGAGAGTGACTTGCGAATTTAGTAGTTCCTGCATTATTTACCAAAATATCTACTCTTCCAAAGAAATTAATTGTTTCATCAACAAGTTTTTTACATCCTGAATCAGTCGAGATGTCAGCTTTAATGCAAAGTGTTTTTACATTTTTAGAGATACAAAATTTTTCTACTTCTAATGCTAGATTTCTATTAGAAGAGTAATTGATGACAACGTTAATATTATTTTGAGCTAGTTTCTTAGCGACAGACGCTCCTAGTCCTTGTGATGAGCCCGTAATTATAGCGACTTTTTCATTGTTATTCATTTTAAGCTTTCTTTTTTTTCTAGTAATTTAGTTATAACTTGCCGATAAAGTAAATAATGAATAGGTTTTTTAATAATATTTTGAATTATATTTAATGTTAATAAAAATGCTAATGGAGTTTTTGTGAATAAAAAAACTTACGGAAATGATCTTTGGGATATAATTACCAAAGAGGCAGAGAGACTAAAATCTTCGGATCCTGAATTAGAAGATTTTCTTGAGAAAAATATCTTTTCTTTTGATAACCTTTTTGATTCTGTTACTGATGTTTTAACAAATAAACTTTCTGATAAAGAGGACAGTGTCAGCTCTTTAAGGGAGTTAATATCAAAAGCCTTATCATCAAAAATTATTCAACTTTCTATTGAAGAGGATATTAATTCTGTCTTTGAAAAAGATCCTGCTTGCAGATTTTATTATCAACCACTACTATTTTTTAAAGGATTCCAAGCTCTTCAGGCTCACAGAGTAGCTAATTATTATTGGAAAAAAAAAATAGGAACCTCCTTATTTATTCAGTCCAAAGTTTCTGAATTATTTAATATAGATATTCATCCCGCGGCGAAGATTGGCAAAGGAATAATGATTGATCATGCGTCAGGATTAGTTATAGGTGAAACAGCGGAGGTTGGAGATGATTGTTCAATATTTCATGGCGTATCCCTCGGCGGAATAGGATCAGAGGTATATGATAGACACCCAAAAGTTGGAAAAAATGTTCTTCTTGCAGCAAATTCGACTATTTTAGGTAATATTAAAATAGGCGATAATGTAAAAATTGGAGCAGGTTCAGTTGTTATAAATGATATTCCAGAAAACTCTACAGCGGTAGGAGTGCCCGCTAGAATCTTGAAAGAATAAAAGGAATTTCTAATGAAAAATGATGAAGTTTTATCTATTCAAAGATATCTCAGAATGGTTTTTGAGAATGATAGTATTAATTTAAGAAAGAAAGATTCTGAAAGTAATATGGTTAATTTTTTTGTTAGTGAAGAAAACTTTGGAGAAATATCGAAAGATATTGATCCAGATGAACTGGATATTTCTTATTCATTAAATGTGCCTTTAAAGAAATCTTTAAAAGATACAGATTCGCTAGAAAATACCTTAAGAAAGATTTTTGAAAATTCTAAAATAATTCTTAGTGAACGTGGATCAATAGAAGATTCTAAGGAAGTTACCATATCTAAAACAGATGGGGATGATGAATTTATCGGCGTTGTTTTTGAAGATGACAATGATTCTTGCACTTTTTCTATGCCAATCTTGGATTTTGATTTGTAGGTTATTATTAAATGGTTTTTTATAGTCTAGATGATAAAAGTCCACTACTTCCTGAAAAAGGAAAATTTTGGGTAGCTCCTGATGCTAATATTATCGGAGATGTGATATTGCATGAGAATTCAAGTATTTGGTTTGGAGCCACTTTGAGAGGTGATTGTGAAGTAATAGAGGTTGGTAAAAAAAGCAATGTTCAAGACTCAAGCGTTCTTCACACAGATTATGGTTTTCCTTTAAAAATTGGGAAAGGGGTAACAGTTGGACACCAGGCAATGCTACACGGTTGTGATATCGGTGATAATTCACTCATCGGTATCGGTGCAGTAATTCTAAATGGGGCAAAGATAGGTAAAAACTGTTTAATAGGTTCAAAAACATTAATTACTGAAGGAAAAGAAATTCCTGATAATTCAATGGTTGTAGGCATTCCTGGAAAGGTTATAAAATATGTAGATAGTGAAATGGAGAAGTTTTTAGAGGCTTCTGCAGAACACTATTGTAAAAACTGGAAAATGTTTTCTAAAAAACTTAAATTAATTGAATAGGAGATAATATGAATTACGAATTTTCAACATTAAAAAAAAGGGACAATCTATGGATCGTAACCTTAAATAGACCAGAAAGAATGAACGCATTGCATGCACCAGCACATCTTGAGTTAGAGAAAATATTCAATGATTTTCAGGAAGACAGTAATGCTTGGGTTGCTATCATAACTGGTGCAGGCGAAAAAGCCTTTTCAGCAGGAAATGATTTAAAATATCAAGCTGAAGGGAAGAGACCATTAGAAAGAAATCCATCAGGATTTGCTGGGATCACCTCTCGTTTTGATTTACATAAACCGGTAATTGCTGCTGTGAACGGCGTAGCTATGGGGGGTGGATTTGAGATTGCACTTGCTTGTGACATTATTATCGCTTCGGAAAATGCTAATTTTGCACTACCGGAACCAAAGGTAGGTCTGGCAGCTTTAGCTGGTGGCATCCATCGACTACCTAGACAAATTGGTATGAAACGCGCAATGGGTATGATGCTTACTGGTCGGGTTGTAAGCGCTTTTGAAGGCAAGGAATTAGGCTTTGTTAATGAAGTTGTAGATCAGAAATATTTATTAGATAAATCCATAGAATGGGCTGAAATGATAATGGAGTGCTCGCCGGTTTCTATAAGAACAACAAAAGAAGTGGCTTATTCCGGTTTGAACTATGCAAGCATCGATGAAGCGATGTCTCAAAAATATGAGGCCATTAAATCATTGGTAACGAGTGAAGATTTTATTGAAGGACCGCTGGCGTTTTCAGAAAAAAGGAAGCCAAAATGGAAAGGAAAATAAGTTACAATGGATTCTATAGAGTTTTTCTTTGATTGTTCGTCTCCATGGACCTATTTAGCATTTTCTAGAATACATTCTGTAGTAGAAGAAGCAGAAGTTGAGATTATTTGGAAACCCGTGATTGTTGGGGGTGTTTTCAATGAAGTCAATCAGGAAATATATGAGATAAGAAAAAATCCAAATAAATTGAAGATTAATTATTCTAGGAAAGATCTGCAGGATTGGGCCGATTTATGTGGTATTTCAATTCGGTGGCCAAGCATTTTCCCCGTTAATGCTGTTAAAATGATGAGAGCCGCTATTATTGCTAATGATCAAGGAAAGTTAGTTTCTTATGCCTGGGAATGTTTTAAGTCATATTGGGAAAGAGACGAGGATGTTAGCAATGATGATGTTTTAAAAAAGATTTTTATTTCTTCAGGTTTAAGAGGCGAAGAAATTTTAAAAAGCATTAAGCAACAAGATATTAAGGATAGGTTAAAAAATAACACTTCTGAACTAATAAAAAGAGGCGGATTTGGTTCTCCTACCATCTTTATTAATAAAGAAGACATGTATTTCGGCAATGACAGAATGGAGCTAATACGATATAAATTGAGTAAATTATGAATAAGATTTGTTTTATTTTTTGCTTATTGTTATAAAATACAAGTATTGAAGGAAATAAAGAATTTTTTGCAATGATGGAAAACGAAAACGATAAAGAAATTATTGATGATGAGGTTGTGGAGATTAGCTCAGAAGATACTCCCTCCTCTTCTGATGAATCAAGCGATGATAAACTAGCAGTGAATATTCTTAATTATGTTATTGATATTATTTACTCTATAGGATTCCTTATCTTGGCCTATATGGCTTTTTGGGTGTTGGTGGTTTTATCAATTTTAAGTTTTGTTGTCAGATTAGTTGGTTCTGAGCAACTAAAGGAAATGAAGGATTTTTCAAGAAGATTATCTATTTTTACGAGAGACTGTTTATTATTTTCTACTGGAAACGAGGATAAAAAACCTTTTCCTTTTAACAAATTCCCAGAATAATCAGATTTTAGTTGGATTTGGAGTATCTTTATAAACAATCTCAGGATCAAAAAGTTTTTCTTCATCCTTTTTCTCAAGTTTTAATTCTTTATTAACTTCTGTCTTCAGAGGAATTGACCGATAAAAACATGACTTATACCCGACATGACAGCTTGCTCCAGATCCTTCAACATCAACGGAGATCCAAATAGAGTCTTGGTCATCGTCAATCCTCATTTCGACTATATTTTGTTTTAACCCAGAAACAGACCCTTTGTGCCAAATTTCTTTACGGCTTCTACTAAAGTAATAAGCTTCCCCAGTTTCAATCGTTTTACTCAGTGCCTCAGGATTCATAAACCCGATCATTAAGACCTCTCCTGTTAAAGAATCTGTTGTAGTGCAGGGAATTAAATCGTTTTCATCAAATTTTGGACACAAAAGAGTTCCTTCCTCGATCTCCTCGATAGACACTCTTTCGTTAAAATTGTTTTTAAAATCTTTTGACAAATTAGCCTTGTTGAGTGAGCTGTATAAACCTTTGACGAAGTTCGGTATCTTCCTTAAATAAACCTGAAAATTTTGTAGTTACCGTGGACACATGAGGCTTATATATTCCACGAGTAGTCATGCATTGATGTTTAGCGTCTATCATTACAGCAACTCCATGAGGCTGAAGAACCTCATCAATTGTATGAAGTATTTGCATTGTAAGAGTTTCTTGTGTTTGAAGTCTCCTACAATAGACTTCTACAACTCTTGCTAATTTTGATAATCCTACCACCTTTTCATTTGGTAGATAAGCGACGTGGGCTATCCCAAGAATTGGAACTATGTGGTGTTCACAATGAGTCTCAATATTTATATCTCTTAGAAAAACAATATCATCATAGCCCTCTACGTCAGAAAATGTCTTATTCAAGACTTTGTATGGGTCTTCATTATAACCAGAGAAAAATTCTTCATAAGCCTCAACTACCCTTTTAGGAGTATCAATTAGACCTTCCCTACTGGGGTTATCACCAGCCCAAGATATAAGGGTCTTAACAGCCTTCATAGCCTCTTCTTTTGAGGGTCTGTTTGCTTCCTTTTTCTCGTTTATTTTATGAACATTGTTCGGATCAACTTTCATATCCATAATATTCCTCGTTACTCTTACCCAAAACTGATAGTACTTGTATTTCCTTAATCTTTATAATGTTTCTATTATATTATTCTATATGTTATTGATATAAAAAAAATTATATTAATTTATTTTTTATGACAATGACTATTAGATTATTTAATTCACATAGTAGGAAAAAAGAGGTTTTTAAGCCTCTAAACCCCGATAAAGTGACTATTTATGTATGTGGCCCAACAGTTTATGGGCCTTCACATATTGGCAATGCAAGACCAGCAGTTGTTTTTGATGTATTAGCAGACCTATTAAGAGCTTCTTTCAAACAAGTAATTTATGCTAGGAACATTACCGATATTGATGACAAAATTATTAATGCTGCTAAAGAAGAAAAAGAAGATATTTCTAAGATAACAATGAAATACACAGAGCAGTATAAATATGACATGAAGGCTTTAAATGTGTCTTTTCCTGACGAGGAACCTTTTGCAACTGCGCACATAAAGGAAATGATTGAGTTTATTAACGATCTTCTAATGAAAGAATTTGCATATGTGTCCGATGATCATGTTCTTTTTGATATTAGCTCATATAATTCTTATGGCATGCTTTCTAGAAGAAATCCTGAAGAAATGATTGCTGGATCTAGAGTCGAAGTTCAATCTTATAAAAAAAAACCACTTGATTTTGTTTTGTGGAAACCATCTTTAGATAATGAAATAGGTTGGGATAGTCCGTGGGGATTTGGAAGACCAGGTTGGCATTTGGAATGTTCAACAATGATATTTAAACTATTTGGTAAAACAATTGATATCCATGGAGGGGGTGAGGATTTAACCTTTCCACACCATGAGAATGAGATAGCCCAATCTTCTTGCAGAAATGATGGACACCCTCTTGCAAATTACTGGATGCATAATGGACTGGTCCAAATGGATAAGGCAAAAATGTCAAAATCCCTTGGTAATGTTTTATTGGTTAAAGACCTCGTCAAAAAAGTTCCTGGTGAAGTGATAAGGTTTTCACTGTTGAGCACTCATTACAGACAGCCCCTTATCTGGAATCAAAGGTTAATTGATCAATCAAATACCGTTTTAAACAATATGTACTCTTTATTAGCAGAGACAAAAGACCTAGATAGCAATGAAAAGAATATTGATAAGGAATTTTTAGAGTCCTTATATGATGATTTAAATACACCAAAAGCAATTTCAGTTCTTCATTCTCTTTTTAAAAGATTGAAAAAATCTCCAAAGGATTCTTCATTGAGAGCACTCTTGATTGGCTCGGCGAATCTTATAGGCATCCTTAAGAATGATCCGATTGAATGGTTCGAATCTAAAAACAAAGATGTTGATATAGAAATGATCAATAATTTGATCGAAAAAAGACGAATGGCTAGGGAAGAAAAAGATTACGAAAAAAGTGACACAATAAGGGATCAACTCTTAAATATGGGCATCTTCATTGAAGATACTCAAGAGGGTCCGGTATGGAAAAAAATATCAATAAATGATTAATGAACTCTACAATGAAAGTATATTGAGCTTAGCTTCAGAAATTCCTAGAATTGGAAGGCTTGATACTCCGGACTCATCCTCAACTGCAGTGAGTAAACTTTGCGGATCAAAGGTTATTGTTGATCTAAATTTTCTTGATGGTCATGTAACAGATTTTGCTCATCAGGTAAAAGCTTGTTCTCTCGGTCAAGCCTCATCTTCTGTCATGGCTAGAAATATCATAGGAAGCGATTATGAAGAATTAATAGATGTAAGGGAAATAATGCTTTCCATGCTCAAAGAGTCCGGTCCACCACCAAAAGGAAAGTGGGATGCTTTAAAATATTTACAACCAGTTAAAGATTACAAAGGAAGACATGCATCGGTAATGCTAACCTTTGATGCAGTTTGTGAATGTATAAAACAAATTGCATAAAAAAAAGGGAACCCACATCGAGTTCCCTTTGAAAGGCTTAACCGCCCCCGATTAAACCTGGCGTATCGCTCTCTTCTGATTTTAAATCCTCATCTCCGAAGAGATTTAGATCTTAAACCTAGAGTGGTTGTTCTCAAAACTTTACAGTCTTTACCTTCCCCATGGGTTGCCGACCAGTCAACCCTCAATGCGGTTCGTCACCCGCCCAACGATAATTGGTCATCTCTATCGTCACTTAAAATTCTATATGCAAGTAAAAATTCGTCAATTGAATTCGTTCGATTAATAAAAAAAAATGTGGATAATATTTATTTTTCTGTGGATAATTCTTTGAAATTATTTATAGGTCTTAATAATAGGAAGTTTTTTTATTCATGGGTTTAGCTAGTAGAGTAAGTATATTTTTAATAAAGGGATATAAATATTTAATATCACCTTTTCTCGGAAGATCTTGTAGATTTGATCCTTCGTGTTCTAGTTATGCGTTAGAAGCTTTTTCAAAATATGGATTTTTCTTGGGTTTTAAATTGTCGATTAAAAGAATAGCACGATGTCATCCTTGGGGTAATCATGGATATGACCCATTACCAGAAATAAATGATGATAAAAGGAAAACTAGATAAATGCCTAAGATAACTTTACCTGATGGAGCAACTAAAGATTTTAATAAATCAGTTGATATTGATGAGATTGCACTTTCTATTGGTAAGGGTCTAGCAAAAGCAACTGTTGCAGGGTTCGTTAATGAAGAACTTGTTGACGCTTCAGAGAAAGTATCAAAAGATTCAAGAATAAAAATAGTCAAAAATACTGATGATGAAGGTATAGAGATAATAAGGCATTCTTGTGCACATCTTTTTGGTCATGCTCTTAAACAAATTTATCCTGAAGCTAAAATGGCCATAGGGCCAACTATAGAAAACGGTTTTTACTATGATATTGATTTGCCAAAATCTTTAAATGAAAAAGATTTAGTTTCGATAGAAGAAAGAATGAAAGAACTAGCTTCTAAGGACTATAGAGTAATTAGAGAGGTAGTAGACAGAAAAAAAGCAATAAAAATATTCGAAGAGAGAGAAGAACCTTACAAAATAGAAATAATTAATGAAATACCTGATGACGAGATTATAGCTTTATATCATCACAACGAGTATGTTGATATGTGCAGGGGTCCCCATGTTACTTCCACCAGACATTTAAGGTCATTTAAATTAACAAAAGTAGCGGGAGCTTATTGGAGAGGAAGATCAAAGAATAAGATGCTCCAAAGAATTTATGGAATTGCATGGGCTTCAGATAAAGACCTTAAAAATCATTTGGACTTCTTAGAGGAAGCAGAAAAACGTGACCATAGGAAATTAGGTAGGGAATTAGATTTGTTTCACTTCCAAGAAGAAGCTGCAGGAATGGTTTTTTGGCATTCGAATGGTTGGTCTATTTATAGAGAACTTGAAGACTATGTTAGAAGGAGAATATCAAAAGCGGGATACCAAGAAATAAAAACTCCTCAACTTTTAGATAAGAAACTATGGGAAGAATCGGGTCACTGGGATAAGTATATTGAAAATATGTATACCACTGTAGTGGACGAAAGAGAACTTATGATTAAACCGATGAATTGTCCTGGACATATTCAAATATTTAACCAAGGAATTAAGAGCTATAAGGATCTCCCGCTTAGAATGGCAGAATTTGGATCATGTCATAGACATGAACCTTCCGGTGCACTACATGGTTTATTGCGTGTTAGAAATTTTGTACAAGATGATGCGCATATATTCTGTACCGAGGAACAGATTGAATCCGAGACTATTTTGTTTTGTGATTTACTCAAAGGAATTTATCAAGAACTTGGGTTTAATGAAATTTCTATAATGTATGCAGATAGACCTGAGGTCAGAGTTGGATCAGATGATATATGGGACAAGGCCGAAGAATCATTAATTAATGCTGCGAAAGCAACAGGACTTCCGTTTAATGAAAACAAAGGAGATGGAACTTTTTATGGTCCCAAATTAGATTTTTATCTTCATGATGCAATTGGCAGAGCGTGGCAATGTGGAACTTTGCAGGTAGATTTTAATATGCCTGGCCGACTTGGCGCTAGTTATATTGGGGAAGATAATAGCAAACATATACCGGTAATGCTACACAGGGCGATTTTAGGGAGCTTGGAAAGATTTATGGGGATACTTATAGAGCATTACGAAGGACGTTTTCCTTCTTGGTTATCACCTATTCAAGTTGCTATTACAACAATTGTATCTGAGGTCGAAGACTATTCTAATAAGATTGAAGAAGAGTTTCGGAGCAAGGGAATAAGAACCATCATAGACACCAGAAATGAAAAAATT
>Ga0315334_10003025_pt1 | contig 10526 bp, 9 predicted proteins | sample M150034915metaG_FD_205555 | JGI IMG/M metagenome (GOLD analysis project Ga0315334, IMG submission 205555) | Ammonia-oxidizing marine archaeal communities from Monterey Bay, California, United States - M1 500m 34915 | ecosystem: Environmental > Aquatic > Marine > Intertidal zone | place: USA... | reverse complement strand
GCGAAGCCTCAGTAAATGCAGGAGAGCCAAGTCCATTTAGTGCTGTCCGTTCGTATGGCGGCACTCGGGTGGGGCGTCTTGGTGCGTGTTAAGCATTCTTGTCCGTTCTGGCCAAAAACATCTGCTCGAGGCTCACCTGTTGAACAGGATGATCGCCGTCTTCGATTGTCAGCGAATCGGCCTTCATGATGCGGCCAACACCGCGTTGCATGAACAGAAATCTGGTCGCCAAATTTTCAACCAGCCCCAGCATGTGTGAACTGATCACGACCACGCATCCCTGAGCGGCACGCTGCCGGATTGAATCGGTCAGCGTGGCAATGCCCTTTTGATCGAGACCCGAGAACGGTTCATCAAACAGCAGTAATGCCGGATCGTAAAGGTAGCAGCAGATCACAGACAGCTTTTGACGCATTCCAAGCGATAGACTGTCTGTTAACTCGTGTCTTTTATCGTCGAGTCCAAAGTCTCGAAGCAGCCCGTTCGCCAAAGTCTCGAAATCTGATACGCGATAAGTTGATGCCGTAAATGCAAGATGTTCCCAGACTGTTAAGCCAGCAAAGAACTGTTGCCGGTCAGGTACGAAGCCAACTGTTTTCTTCGCAGACAACGGGGAAAGCGACATGTCATCGCCATCAATCAGAACCCGTCCGCTGGTCGGGGTAATCATGCCAGAGAGTATTTGCAGAAGCGTGGTCTTGCCTGCACCGTTTTCACCCACGATCGCCAGAATGCCGCCGGAGTCCATCGAGAAACTTAGCTCCGAAAGAGCCTTGACACTGCCATAAGCCTTGCTGATCGCATCAATTACTAGCCTTGCGTTCGTCATGGGCTCAATGTGAAGCAACTGTGGCGATTGTCTGGAACGCCTCAGCATGGTCACAGACTCCTGCCAATTGTGTACGTAATGGAGCCTGATAGAATCGGATGTATCTGGCACCGCGTGTGAACGTAAGTCTAGCTGATTTTCAGGAGACTGGCGGAATGGATTCTTCACCGTTTGACAGCAATTCCCGGCACGCCTGAGAAAAAACGCCTGCGCTCGTCTGTCGCTTGTTGCAATTACGTGACACGGCTTTCATGCACAAATTTCGCAGGCGAACCACCGAATTGGACGGAAGACCGGTGCTTTTCAGCTTTGCTGCTAGTAGTGGCCCGTTGAAAACACGTCCGATTCCATGAGAGGGTCGTCTGCCGGCTAGCAATTCGTAAAGAATCACACCCAATGAATAGATATCACTCTGTGGTTTTGCAAGAAGTGCGTCGCCAGCTAGTTGCTCGGGAGCTGCGTAATCAGGGGTTCCCAAGATTGATTCTGGCGCGAGTGTTTTCTTGTCCTGAATGGCGTGGCGTGCGGCGCGGTAACGCTCGATCGTCATCAGGTCGCTATCTTCCTCGCTCTTGCAAAGTCCAAAGTCAATGATGTGCGGGCATTCCTGGAAATCGACAATGATATTGCCGGGTTTGAGATCGCGATGTACAAATTTTTGCTGGTGAATGTACTCCAAGGCATCCCCGATTTGTGCACAGACCTTAATGGACCGGGTCGGTGTAGGTGAGTGCTTTCGTGCCCACTGGTCGAGTGGTAATCCGTCCACAAAATCGCTGATCAGGTACCAGTAGTCGTCCTGTTCACCAAAGTCGTGGGCCGCAACAACACTGGGATGTTGTAAGCGGCGTGAAGAATGGATTTGGCGTAGCAGGTGAACCCGTTCGGCCTTCGAGACGCTCGCTTTTTCAATCAGTTTAAGTGTGAACAGTGAGCTGGTGTCGGCTTGCCTCACTTTGAGGACCATTCCAAATCCACCTGACCCGAGCATCTCCAGCAACTCGTATTTCCCGAAAGTTCTTTCTTCTTCTGTTAGATTCAGCGGGTGCTCACACTTTGGGCAGAGGGCAGCACGAAGGTCCGTTCCATTGCGGAGCTTGATAGGAAATTTGCAATTCTTACAGTGAAACCGCATTCGTTTTCTCCACGGCTGCTTCACTCCAGCGTCTCATTGCTGCAATCCATGTCAGCAGTATTTTCTCGCGACTTTGATGCTTTGTGGATGCCACTAAAACAACCCTATACCATACTAGCGGATTGGTTTCCCTGTGGGGCAAGTTCGCTGGACTCGCTAGCAGAAATTGGCGAAATAAGTACCGCCGGTGATCCAGAGAATGCTGCGTCATCGATTGACGGTCACTCGCGAGCCGACGAGTTCTTTTTTATGGAATCCTGCGGATTCTGATAGAATCTGATGGCACGCATCAATGTTAACTCAATTACTGGTGCACAACGTTTGGTGTGGCGTCCCTCCATATGTCTCTCATGTCAAGGACTGGAGTTCGCGTCTGAGTTGACCGAGTTGACCGAGAGCAACAGCCTGCCTTTCCTGTCGATGTGCGAACCATGATCATTACTTTCTGCAGACGACTACGATTCACGTTGTGCCGGTTGCGTTTCGAAAGTTCATCCACATGTCACCTGCAGCTCCATGGAGCGTCTTGTCGGTTGTTGCAGTACGCGGTTGCAGCATTCGTCGCGGTGGTAAGTTGCCTGACGATCCCCCTGAATCGGATTGCAGCAGAATCGCCCGGCTTTGAATCTGTCATCGCTCCTCTTCTGATCAAGCGTTGTGTGGAGTGTCACCAGGGTACAAATCCCGCGGGTGGCCTGCTGCTGACAAATCAACGTGGATTCATGCAAGGCGGAGACTCTGGCGATGCGATCAATCTGGAGTCCGTCTTAGAGAGTCACTTGTTACAGCGAGTTGAGCAAGGCGAAATGCCTCCGGACAAGCAAGGGCATTCACAGAAACTTGGCGAAACAGAAATTCAATTGCTCAGAGACTGGTTGACGAGTGGTGCTGACTGGCCCAACGGCCGAGAACTCGACTTTTTTGAAAAGACCAACGAACTGAGGGCAGGACGTGACTGGTGGTCTCTGCGACCTCTGCAACGGCCCGCAGTGCCCACACTGAAACAGCATCCACAGCCCCAGAATCCAATTGATGCTTTCGTACTGGCGAAGCTCGAAGCTCACGATGGATCTCTAGCGCCAAGAGCAGATCGGCGCACTCTCATTAGGCGAGTTTATTACGACTTGTTGGGGTTGCCGCCTACAGAGATCGAGATCGAGTCATTTGTCAACAGTGAGGCGGTCGATGCATGGGAACAATTGGTTGACGAGTTGCTCGCGCGTCCGCAATACGGCGAGCGATGGGGACGCTACTGGCTTGATCTCGCGCGGTACGCCGACACCAGCGGTTATGAACGAGATCAGGAAAAACCATTTGCATGGAAGTATCGCGACTGGGTGATTGCTGCCTTCAATCAGGACATGCCATACCAGCAGTTCATCAGGCATCAGTTGGCCGGAGATGAAGTACCGGACCGAACGGAGCAATCTGTGATTGCTACCGGTTTTCTGCGTTTGGGCACCTGGAATGACGAGCCAAACGACAAAGAAGACTATCGGTACGAGCGTTTGGAAGACCTCGTACACACGACTTCTTCTGCGTTTCTTGCGTTGACGGTCAAGTGTGCCCGTTGCCATTCGCACAAGTTTGATGCCATCACCCAGGAAGATTATTACCGCATGGCTTCGTCGTTCTGGCTTGGACCTTTGGCAGCCACCCGGAGTAGCAACCACCTTGGTGGACCAACAGCAGAAGAAATTGGGTTCACAGAAGTGTTGGCGTGGACTGACGTTGGCATGGATGCACTGCCGTTGAATATTCTCAAGAATGGTGATCGGAACCAGCCGCTACGCAAAGTGATTCCAGCTTCTTTGTCGACAGTGCCAGCGTTGGAGCAACAGTACTCAGATCCACCAATAGATTCGAAAACGTCCCTTCGACGACTCGCTCTTGCGAATTGGATCGCTAATCCGATGCATCCATTGACGGCAAGAGTCGCTGTGAATCGGCTCTGGCAGCGACATTTTGGAAAAGCGATCGTTCGAACACCTAACAACTTTGGCTTCCTCGCAGATCCGCCAACTCATCCGAAACTGCTCGATTGGTTGGCGACCAGGTTTCTTGCTGAGGGCGGTAGAATCAAATCGATGCATCGGTTGATTCTGAACTCTCGAACCTGGCAGCAGTCGGTCATCCATCCAGAGGCGGACCAACTAGAACAACGCGATTCCGGAAACCGCTGGTGGTGGAGATTCGAGCGGCGACGCTTGGACGCAGAAATGCTGCGTGACTCATTGTTGGCAGTGAGCGAACAACTGGATTTGAAGGTGGGTGGACCAGGCTTCAAATCAACGATCAGTCCAAACGCGCTGGAAGGCTTGTCAAGAAAGTCATCCGCATGGGAGGCAGCTGAACCTCAAGATCAAAAACGTCGCAGTGTTTATATGTATTTGAAACGCGGACTTCTGCCACCCATGATGACAACTTTTGATTTGTGTGATCCGACTCAGTCTTGTGGGCAACGTGATGTGACTACCGCGCCGACGCAAGCTCTGATGCTTTTAAATAATGAGTTTGTCCATGACTGCAGCGAGTACCTTGCGGTAACCATTGCGGGAACCGAGTCGCACGTCGACCAACGGGTTCAACTCGCCTGGTCGAATGTGCTGAAACGGCAACCGACGCCAAGCGAGTACCAACTGTCGCTAGAGCACCTTGAACGACAGGAAAGAGCATTCACTCAAGTTTCCAAGCCTGACGAGTTGAGCGGAACGGGTCAGGATAGTGTGGACTCTGCATTGGTGTTGCACCTGAGAGCAGATCAGGCCGTTGTGGCAGCTGAGGGCACCATGCGGGTTTCATCGATTGCCGACCTTTCCGGGCATTCTCATCGAGCGTTTCAAGTAAATTCGATTGCTCAACCGGTGTTCCAGCGGCACGGATTTGGTGGAAAGCCAACGCTGGTTTTCAATGGTCAGGCAGAGTACATGAAGATCGACGGCGATTTATTGCAGCGGCCTGAATGCACGATTGTGTGCGTAGCGAATGACAATCATGCCTTGGGGCACCGCGAAGTGATCTCTAATTGGAATGGAGCGGCAGGCAATTCCACATCGTCGTTGTTCCTCGGCATTACTGAAGAAAATACGGTTCGCTTTAGTGATGCCTTCTCAGCGAAGAAACCGATGGTTCGTCGTTCCGAACCATTCATTCTGACCGCTGTCAATGGATCCTCGCAGGTCAGTGTGTTTCAGAATGGAAGATCGCTTGGGCATGGCAGTCCATTGACAGGTCGCAAGTTGGGAACTGAGTGGGTGTTGGGACAGCAGGGAAATATCAATGGTGAATACTGGAGTGGTGGTATTGCCGAAACACGCATTTACAATCGCGAACTTACTGAGATGGAACGGCGGCAAGTCGAAGCACAGCTGTCCGTTCGTTACGGGATTCAACTCACAAAAGAAAATCAGGATTCTGAATTGCCACCCGCGACTCTGGCGCTGGCATCATTGTGTCATGTCCTGATGAACTCGAATGAGTTTCTGTACCTGGATTGAGGCACCTCATGTTGCCGTCACACACTGGATTACTGCAGCAATCAAACAAGAAACCTTGATTTCGACCCACACAGCAGATGAGAGTATGAAACAAAAACAATTCTTTCCCTGCGGTCGTTCGCGGCGTGAATTCATCTGGCAAATGGGGGGTGGTTTTGCCGGGTTGGCGCTGGCGGATTTACTGACTGGCGATCATTTCTTTCAGAAGCACGCCGTTGCTGATGATCTTTGCGACGAACTCGGTCCGTTGGCGGTGAAGCAGCCTCATTTCAAGCCACGTGCGAAGTCATGCATTTTTTTGATGATGAACGGCGCACCCTCTCAGGTCGACACGTTTGACTACAAGCCTGAGCTTGAGAAATACGCGGGAAAGCAACTTCCTGCTGACAAAAAGTACATCAATTCAGGTGGGCGAAAAGTTGGTTACCTGACTCCAGCATGGAGAAAGTTTCGGCCGGGCGGTGAGAGTGGTTTGCTGATTTCAGATTACTTCCCGCACGTGCGGGAGCACGCCGACAAACTGTGCGTGCTGAATTCCTGCCACACAGACAGCCATGCTCATGGGTCCGCGCTGGTCGCGATGAATACAGGCAAGACGCAAGTTGGTCGTCCTTCGCTTGGCAGTTGGTCTGTGTACGGTCTGGGAAGTGAAAATTCAGATTTACCAAGTTATGTGGTGATGCTTGATAAACGGGGAGGCCCCATTAGCGGTCAACCGAACTGGGCGAGCGGATTCATGCCCGGCAACTTTTCGGGAACTCTTTTTCGCCCTGCTGGAGATCCAATCCTTGACTTGAGTGGTCCGGCACATTTGACAGGTAAGGCTCAGCGTGAGCAACTTGACTTGCTGGCAGCCATCAACCAACAGCATCTGGCCGAACGACCAGGTGGTGATGAATTGGCCGCCCGCATCAGTAGCTATGAGCTTGCATACCGAATGCAGTCTGCGACCCCCGAAGCAGTTGACTTATCAAAGGAGACAACGGAAACACTCAAGATGTATGGGGTTGGCGAGCAGCCGACTGATGAGTACGGCCGCAACTGCCTGATCGCTCGTCGGCTGGTAGAACGTGGCGTGAGATTCATTCAGCTCTATTCGGGTGGTGGGCATTTGGAGGAAACCTGGGACGCGCATGCGGGTATTGAATCAAATCATGGTCAGCATGCCCCCGAAGTTGATCAACCGATTGCCGCCTTGCTGACTGATTTAGAACAGCGGTCACTGTTGCAAGATACGTTGGTTATCTGGGGTGGCGAGTTCGGGCGAATGCCATTCAGCGAAGGCAAAGACGCAGCGGGCCGCAACCACAATCCTTATGGATTTTCGATGTGGATGGCAGGCGGCGGTGTAAAAGGTGGAATGAACTTCGGTAGCACGGATGAGTTTGGCTTTGAAGCGGTCGAAAATAAAGTGCATCTTCACGACCTGCATGCCACGATTCTTCATCTGCTCGGGCTCGATCATGAATTGCTGACCTACTTTCATCAGGGTCGTGACGAGAGTCTCACTGATGTAGGTGGATCAGTGATTCACGACATCATTGCCTGAAATTCTGCAGCATGTCCGGCTTCAGAATATCACTTCGGGGCCGAAGTATTCCGTTCCAAGGACTCCAGCATCACTGCGGCTGGCACGCAGTCACGGAATACCATTTGCGATACTTTGTCACTCTTGTCACCGACACGCAGACTGTTCGTTGAGGTTGCCATTCCCGCGACGTTGCCAAGGCGATCAAACACTGGCCCCCCACTGGAACCCTTGCCGAACTCGGAACTGACGCTGATCCACTTTGTGGGAACCTTGACCGGTTCCCTGGCTGGCGTTCCATCCGCTGGTTTTGTGCCCGGTCCGCGCTGTGGTGGACGGATGTAGCGACGGGTAACGATTCCGCGACTGTATGTGTAGAAGCGTCCGCTGGGATGTGAGATCAAAGAAACCGTCGCGCCCACAGGAATGTCTTTTCGGAAGGCAAGGCCGCGATAACCCTCTGTTTCGATACGGCAGTATGCCAAGTCATTCGCCGTGTTGGATCCCAGAACCTCTTTGATGGGGTGAACAACGTAATCAGATGTCATGGCGAACATGTATTCGTCACTCTTGTTAAATACATGGCGATTGGTCGCAATGACCCCGTCATCGGAAATGAAGAATCCGGTGGCCGCCGGCACGACGTGCCAATGATCGAGGTGTTTTCGAGAAATCAGGATGGCCACAATGGACTGGCTGGCTTTGCGGTACAGAGCTGCCGATGAAGCCGGTTCAGTATTAGGTTTTGCCAGAGAGACTTGGCAGTTTCTGTCCTCTGCCTGTGACTCAAGCGCGGTGCAGGTGAACGCTTCCTCCGCTTTGATCATCCGGTTCATCTGCGACTCGGCATAGAGCATGATCTGCCCATCATTGACGTAATTGATGCCATTGAGCGGAGCTGGTTTCGAGGGCGCTGGCTTTTTCTGTTTCTTAGGCTTGGTGGCTGTATCGTCTGCCTCAGCCGTGTTAGCGCCGGTGTTGGGCTCCCCTTCAGCGTCCTGATCCTGCTCAGCGCCCTGTTCCTGCTCAGCGCCCTGTTCCTGCTGCGGGGCTTCGGCTGGACTCGTGCCGTCGGGCGCCGTGACTGCTTGTTCCTCTTGGGCACGCGTGAGGGTTGCAATGTTGAAGGTAAACACCGACAGAACGGCGAACAACGCAGAAAATCGAATACACGACACCAGCAAGACTCCGCAATTTCAGGGAAGATAAGACGTGGACAGTCTAGCATGAGGGTGGGGGGACTTCATCTGTTTGCTACATGATGGGCAATTCTTTGTGGGCTTCGCGTAAGCCACTGGATTTTGCTTTGGCCGTTTTTTTACAGTTGGAACGCCTGGGAAGGGTGTGCGAGGAGTGTCAGGCATCAGCTAAATTAGTTGGTCAGGACGAGAAAGAGAACAGATAAAGTGATAACGCATGTCAATCGCAAACTGGGACTGCAGTCTTATTTCGATAGCCTTGAATTCAAAACCGGCGGCAGACGGGGAATGCTGACAGCGACGGTAGGGCATCGGCTTTCAAGCGACTGGCAGTCCTCAGCTTGATTCGATTGTCAGCCTGCACAGAATAGAACGCCCGATTCCAAGTGATCCGTATCTGCAATTCTGCCTGATCCGGTAGCAGCCTTCTTGTTATGGCATGGCAGTTGCGTTGTTTCGCAATTGGAGCAGACCACCGGGCGAACACATTTTCTTTATCATTCGCTAGCGCAATGGCTCTTTCGTTTCTTTCTGAGCTTGAAAAATTTCGGAGCCAATTACATGTCCATTCTTTAATCATCAACTACACGCCGCCGTCTGAAAGTGGAACCATTGGAGCAAAGGATGTTTTTGCAGGCAACGTTGAAGTTCCATGAATCGAAATGACTCACGCCGCCAAATGCCGATTTTGATGGAACTGATTGCCGCGATATCGCGGCATGGAAGAAGCTGATTTCTTTCAACGACACGCAAGTGGGTGGTTGGCTACTCTTGTTCCAATACCTGATTCTTGACGCAGGAATTTCAGGTTCATCCCATGGCTCAGTCCTGATCCCATGCGGTTTCATCCCATGGCTCACATCGCAAAAGATAAACGATGGACCGGAAAAAGTTTCCAGTTGTCACGTGCAGATGGATCAGTGTTTGAAGTGTGGCTGCCGCCTGAGAAAATAAAGGTCAGGGTTGATCTGAAGCATCCGGATCGCATGTCCAACTTTGGATTGCTTGATATTGTTTCGATCGAAGCAGACGACTCTGCGAAATTTGCGACTGATCAAACAGAGCGTTAGCCACTATGCCAGATATTTGGGGGTGTTTCTCAGTATTCTCATGATACGGCGTCCTGGCCCCAGCCCATTTTTCGTCTTGCCAACACAACGAAATATCGCGTATTTTTCTCTTGACAGGGATTGTCTGCGTTTGTGGTTTGAAACCTGTTGTTTCGTGCGAAGTGGGTGCCGATGCGACTGTTCAAGTTAGTCAGCAAGATGTTCGGCTGTGGAATTCTGAAAACCAGACTCCGATGTCGTCTTGTGCGGGTTACTGTCTCCGGCAGAGATGCTAAACCGTGATTTGGTTTTGCACATTGTCCAACTCGGTTACAAGTGGATCAAGAAGAATGCCGAGCAAAACTGCATGCGTCGAGGAGACGACTGAAGACGCAGGTCGCCCACAGACGTTCGTTGTCGTCATGGCAGTCACCCTGATCGCAGAAATATTGCTTATTTTGGGATGGATTCTCACCAAGGCAAATCATGGTTTCGAGCTCAGTGACGAATCGTTTTACCTGTCATGGACTGAGGGGCCACGTGATTACCCCGTCTCGGTTACTCAGTTTGGATTCGTGCACTCGCTTATTTTCGCCGTGTTACGTGATGATATTGTCCTGTTTCGCCAATTCAACATTTTGACGACCTATGCTCTGGCAATGGTTGTTGCCTATCAACTACTCGGCGAGCGTCTTCGGAGTCTTGGTAGTGGGGTAATCAGCACGTTCGCCATCGTAAGTGCGTTCGCTTTGCCAAGCTTGAAGGTGATGAATTACTGGCTGTTGACGCCGAGCTACAACTCACTCAATGGCATGGCGTTTCTGCTTGTCTGTATTGGCATCTTCAGCAAGGCTGATACCGACGGTAAGCAAAGTCGTGCCGCCTTGATGATTGGTGTTGGCGGTTGCCTCAGTTTTCTTGCCAAGCCGACTGCGGCATTGGTGCTTGGGGTGATGGTGTTGATCTTCGTCTGGGGAGTCAGGAAGTGGGCATTGAAATCACTTGCAGTCGCCGTTTGCACGGCGGTCGTGATTTTGCTTTTCAGTATGTTCTGGATTGGCGGCGGACCGATTTCTTTTGTTGCGGAATTACGAGAAACACTCGCCATCGCGAAGGATTCATCTCATTCATTCGGCCGCTTGATACGTTGGGATTCTCCTCACTTGAATGGCCGTTGGCGAATTGTATTCATCGTGGTTAGCATGCTGTTAGTCGCGTTTCTTCGTTTCAGAAAAGGCAACCCATCCGAGTCTGTTGCACGATTTTCCGGACAATTTTTCAGTGTGGTT
>Ga0315334_10003024_pt1 | contig 10527 bp, 14 predicted proteins | sample M150034915metaG_FD_205555 | JGI IMG/M metagenome (GOLD analysis project Ga0315334, IMG submission 205555) | Ammonia-oxidizing marine archaeal communities from Monterey Bay, California, United States - M1 500m 34915 | ecosystem: Environmental > Aquatic > Marine > Intertidal zone | place: USA... | reverse complement strand
CAGCAGGCTTCGGTCCGATCAACGGTTACCTCTATGACAACCGTTGCGAGACATGGCTCATCGAACTCCGCTGGGATGACATACCGGACGTTCCGAAGGATTCTGACCAGTCATCTGGTTTCGAACCGGGTTAGCCCCGATTCCGGCAATGTGGCCGTAGTCGATCGGCCGCATTGCCACACCACTCGATTGTTCATCACAAGTATGGAGGACTTACAAATATGACGAAACACTGTCTGAAAGCTGTCGCATTGTTTTACGGCGTCACGCTCATCCTGTCCGGGGTGGGAATGGCGGTGTACTGCCTGGTCTCCGAGCAACCATTCACCATGCCTGCCGACATGCCGGTCATCCTGGACTTGCGTGTTTTCTACCTGACGGCGGGACTGATCATGCCTGTCGGTCTTGGTTCCCTTTTGATATGGGCCGGGGTCAGCCCCAAAACCCGGACTCGCATCATCCGCGCCTCCATCCGCCTCGGTCGCGGCATTCTGGAAGATTGACGACGCCTGACGTGCCGGGCCTTTCCTCGCTCAAACCCTTCGTGAGGTGCGCTGAATGATCTCAGTCGATGCGCAACGCCTCTGGGAAAATCGGCCAAGTGCTTAACACCACAAAGATGACGTGAACTCCCCCGCATCCACAACTAGTGGATGGTTCTTTCGCCACTAGACTCTATGCCAGACTATGTGTTCAGCTCATTTTTTTTCTCGCCAAAACGAGAAAACTTTGTCCTGAATTGCTAACTCAATTGTTCTTATTACCAGAAGACGCAGCCACCAGTGAGTTTGCAAGCCGCCTGGTGTCGGGGGGCGGTTGTTTATTTAGTCCATGGCCTGAGTAGGGCAGAAAGGAATATTGTAATGATTCTAATCCGAAAAGTAGCAGATGATTATGGATGGCTCGGAAATATGTCGCCTTATCCGTTGGAGCGGGAACGCAAAGTCTTCCGGACTGCTGAGGCTCTGTTCCAATGCCTGCGATTTCAAGATGAATTTTGCATCGAAGAAATCCGAGATCAAAAATCCCCCATGGCAGCAAAGATGATTGCCAAGCGTCATAAGGCAAATATGGTCGTTGTCCCCATGGGTCTCAAAGATCTAAATAATATGAATCTGGTGTTGGGGTTGAAAGTTGAGCAGCATCCAGTGATCAAGAAACAATTGATCGAGACCGGAGATGAGGAGATCCTCGAAGATTGCTCTAAGCGTGCCAGAGGTTCGGGGTTGTTTTGGGGAGCGGCGTTGAAGGATGGTCAGTGGCAGGGAGAAAATTGGCTCGGCAAGTTGTGGATGAAGGTTCGAGCAGAATTCAGTGAGTGCAATTAACGCTGGATTTCCTTTTTGGTGTAATTGAATGTCGAGTATGTGATTTGCATCGTGTCGTGTGATCAAAGTGTGTAATCGCTAAATAGTTGTTTTAAGGAAAAATATATGCTTACTAATGAAGCTTGGGAGTTTGTGGCGAAGATGTGGGATGATTTTGGCGCCGATGGTGCGCCCTCATCAAGGCAGGTTATAGATTCAATTTGGCCGGACTTGGAGGAAGCGGCGGTTCAGTTGTTGTTTACCGCTCACTACGCAAGGCTGTGCAGGGAAAATGAGCAGATGTGTCAAGCCATGAGTGAGTTTGATGATTGGTTCTATGGTACTTATTCCCCGAGCAGAATGCCGGACATCTTGGTGGGTTTAGCGATGGACGGGCTATGCTCTATTGAGGCGCAAGCCTTGCAGGCAACGGTCAATTCTTGTGATGAGCGTTCTAGTATTGACTTTAAGGGAACAATATTTGAGGTCTGGGGGCGTCTAGGCAAGGCTTGTGCAGGGGCTGAAGAGATCCTGTTGTCCTGCCTTCTTACGAATGGCCAAGATCCTGAAATCCACGGGTTAAGATGCGGAGCAGCTCGCTTGTTCTGCAAAGTTGGATTGGTGAGCGATAAAGTTGTTGATGCGCTAACCGTTGTCGCGTCTGGCGATGAGGAGCCGCAAGTTTTGCGATCCTATTGTATCGAGGCGCTGCTGGATTTAGGCCCAGCTGCTAAAGCAAGTGCTCCTGTGCTTCTGGATCTAATGCGAAATTCCCCGGACGAGGAGCTGCAGCAATTTTCCAGTGCGGCGTTCAAGTCCGTCACGGCTGAATCCGAAGAGCATGCCTGTGGGGGAACGGTGGCCGAGCATTTGCGTTCCTTGTATCGAACCGAGATTGAAAAATCAGAAAAGTGTGAGTAATCCTTGCTTTAGTATCGCAAGTCGCTAGCATACTCGTAATAGGGAATTGGTAGACATGTGACTTCGGGAGCGATCAAGTGTTTGAACAGTGGTTGGAGGAGGCAAGGCTGATCGCATACCGGTCCGTGTTTAATATGGCTTGGCAATCGCGCGACAACAAACGGCACGACCAGGCGGAAGATGCCGCCCAGGAAGGGGTGCTGGCCGCTGTTGAAAAGGGCGAGCCAAATTTCAACGACGAGTATGCCCTCATTAACTTTGTTAATACATCGGCCAAAAACTCAGCTCGCAACGTTTGGAGGTCAGCCTTCGAAAAAAGAACAAGGGACCTCAAAAAAATAACAAAGGAACATTTGGACGAAAAGGATGGCTCTTTGCCTCCCGATGAACTCGTGTTTCAGGAGGAGCGACGGGCGTTTCTTCAGCAAGGACTTGAGGATATAGGCGAACGCTGTCAGAAAATTCTGACCTTGTACTACTACTATGCCCTCAACGATAGGCAGATCTTGCTGGAACTAGAAGGGGATCAAGCGAATGATAACGATCGCCGGATGATTAGTACACAACGCAAAGGATGCTTGACAAAGATTCGTCTGAGATGGCTCAAAAAGGGTGTTGACCCCGAAAATTGGTTTTAAAACATATGTTCTTTTTTTTCCTCGATGAGCCGCGACCTGAGATGCTTAAACATCTCTCACGCATAGTCACCAGCCGCTCCGCGCTCAATAAACATGTTCGCGAGCTGCAAAAGACGACACTTGGGAACGACGCCGAGGCTTCGAGTGGCAGCGAAACGCCAGTTGAACATGATAGCTGGAGCGACAAAGAACTTGCTGCGGTGCTTGACAAGGGACTGGACGCTCTGAGCGATCTCCAGTTGGCATGGCTGCACCAGAACCCCATCGCCTTGTTTGAGTTATTTGATGCGATCAACGAATCACTGCCATCTAAATGGATTGATTTAATATTAGCCGAAGCGCAACGCCTTCGGAAAAGTCACAAAAAAGATCAGCACTTCGAAGTCTCGCATGAGATTGCTCCTGGCGATCATTTCGATGATACTGAAGACGAATACGAATACGAAGACCCTGTGAAGATTCTGGTGACCAACCGTGATGCACTTGTCAAGCACGTTCGGAATTTGCAACGGAAAGGCCAGACAGTGGTTACGGAAAACTGGCCAGAAGATGAACTGCAGCAGATTCTCGAACAAGGCATCGATGTTTTGTCGAAACATCAAGAGCAGTGGTTGCGCCAAAACCCGATCGCCCTTTTCGAATTATTTGACGCGATCAATGAGAACCTGCCTGCTTGCTGGATGGATCTTATCTTGGCCGATGCGCAACGCCTCTGGAACAATCGGCCAAGTGCTTAACACCTCAAAGATGACGTGAGCTCCCCCGCATCCACAACAAGTGGATGGTTCTTTCACCACTAGACTCTATGCGAGGCTATGTGTGCAGCTCATTTTTTTCTCATTTTAACGAGAAAACTTTGTCCGTAATTGCTAACTCAATTGTTCTTCTTATACCCGACAGTCAAAATTGCCGCCGCTAATTCCATTGACCTTGTCTTTCTTGCTAACCGAAAGCCAACTGTTTTAAAAAGTTATCAAAAACCTGTAGTCTGTAAATACATGATCAAAATCTTTTCAAATTTCCGTACAGCGGGATCCATTCTCATCTAAATCCCCTATAAGGACTGTACCGTATACTCGGACATTTCCGCCACTAAGAATAGTGCCTGCAATTAAGCGTGTAAGCTAACACTAAAAAAACTCCAAAAAACGACTTAACATCAACTTAACTTTATATCCCCACACTTTTAGAGCAACCTCGACTCCTCCTCTAGAAATCAAGAAAACAGACAAGCGTAAAATGACAACAGTCGAGAGAAGTCAAACTCGAAATTTATTTGTTGGCGGGGACGGTTAGACAAATTTTGAACTTTAATTAGCGAACCAACAATTGTTCGCTTGCCACATCATCATAAAGGAGAATTGTTATGTTTGATAAATTCAAACAATGGTGTGAAAAAAATAACTGAAGAAATAAAACTGAAATCTGGAATGGTTAAAGAATGGAAAAAACCATATGCCCACGATGTTTTAGAATTAGAAGTTCGCACAAAAGAAGAACATGAAGCAGTCATAAAAATCTTAAAAATGAACCCCCACGGATGGCGTATCGCCTTAGACGAATTTGAAAAAGATGATAAACGGTCACCACAATTATGGTCGCCCAAAACATTCGAATTAATATTTAAAGCATTTAACACACGAGCAGGACAATTAAACGCCATCTCCGAACGAAATGTCCGAATTAACAAGGCTTTAGACACATTCATAGACACAACTTCTAGGATGCGTGAACAAAGAACGTACGCCAACATGAATGAAGAAGCTGAACGACGAAAAACCCTAAGAATTAGATCTGGAGACGATTACTTTGACAGAAAATAAAGCAATTTATGTTAATGATAAATACAACACCGCCCTCTAAAATGGAGTCCACAAAATGCCCGCTGAATCTTGCCAACCAGGTTATATAAATCGCAACGGACAAGAAGTTATTAGAAAGGTTGGGGCTAGCCCCAATCATGAAGGTCAAGGCAACTATGAATTGAAGTGTAGCGAATGCCGCGATGTTGCTGAATGCAAGCACCTGCGTGCTCATGGTTGCAATCACCATTATGGATCCAACGGGGATGACAACTGGCAAAGAAAATGCCCAAGTTGTCAGGATGGCGAGCCTGGGAATCCAATCTAAATCCTATTTAAGCTGTCATCCATCTCGGCCAACAACAGGTGAGGGTACGTGGGATCGACCGGCTCATTTTAGACGCCAGCAAGACAACATCCGTGGTCGTTTTTTCGGCGAAAATGAACCGCATTTTCGGCCTCGATTATGCGAGTTTGCCGGGGATTTGCACGTCACTTTTGCCCCGTTTTTATTCCTTGGATTTTCGCTCAGTGGGCAATTTCCATCATTCAATACCTTATCACTTTTATCGTTTGTCATCGGTTTCTTATCAAAATATGATCAATTTTCGGCGTTAGCGTTAACCCGCACCCCCGCTCCCGCCACAGTATATTATCAAGACCGTTTTTTAGAGTTTTACAGGGTATTTATTCGTGATGCTTGTGCTGCGAAAATCCTTGTTCCATTACCCCTTAAGGAGATTATATGAAAGTACGTTTCGTCCATTACCCGTCCCACCCCAATCCACTATTTTCCATCCATTTCCCCCGTGAATTACCTATCCTTGCTCGACCCTGGGGCTGGAGATCCGAGGGCACCATTTCGCGTAAGGAAGCGCTCTGCGATCTCGGCGGCCGCATGGCATCCATCAATGCTGGCAAGTTCTCTGTAGAGCTGGTGAACCCCGCCGCGACTTATCAAAGTTATCTCGAAGCTCTCGCCTTCCTGCCTGGAGTCGTAGCGATCCCAGGTGGCACGCGTTATTCCCTTCGAGTTGAAGTCGCCCGTTTCTTCAATCCCAAGCGGGTCCTGCGAAACGTTTGTAGGATCGTTGGCGAGCATTTTTACCCAGGTCAGAAAATCTTGCCTGAATACAATGGGCAAATCGTCATCAGTGGCCAGGAGAAGCTGTTGCATAATACACCGCCAGCCCGGCGAAACGTAAAAAAATAGCCGCTAGCACCGCCGTCGGGTTTGGGCTTCATCAATAATGCTAGGGCTCGCCGTAGCTGCGTGCCTACAGCGAGCATTCGAACTCAATCGATAACTTACCTGCCTTAAAGATAAATTTAACCTTGGAGAATCTAGAACATGGACCATTTAGTCAACTGCGTTTCTCAATTTCACCAGCACATCGGCGGAACAGTCCGACACAAACCTTTACTGTTGCCAGGTTGCCCAGACGAAGCCCGGCAAATCAGCAAAGAGCTCTATGACATGATCCGCCGGTATGAGCAGTCGCATTCCGACAGATCTGAATTTCTGCGGAGGTTCTTAATGGTCGTTGAGGAATTGGCTGAGTGGACAGAAGCACATGCCGAACAAGATTTGGTTGCCGCTGCGGATGCCTGGGGTGATCGCTTGTATCTATTAATCGGCGACGCTGTCAGTTGCGGTTTACCCGTGAATGACATTTTTGCTGAAGTCCACTCGTCAAATATGACCAAAGCGGTGGGCGCGAAAAGTGACAGTGGCAAGGGAATCAAGTCAAAACATTTTAGAGATCCTAAACTCAAAGAGATTATTGCTAACGCCAGCAGCGACCAACATCAACAACTTTCAACAGATCCGCACTCATGTTCACCGCAGTTAATCGATGGAGTTGGGAAGAAAATTGAACGAGTCTATATTGTGCTTGAACAAAATACGGGGGGAGCAGAATATGATAATGGCGATGGCATCGAAAAATGCCGTACGCTATGCCTGACAAAATCCGCCGCGTGGGAAATGGTAAAACAGATGGCTCAAGAACATCTAAAAACTCGCGGCGGGTTTCTTTCCGAGCAAAAGAATGGTTTCCAAATTGATGAGTTCGAAACGCATGGGCAATGGGAGGCGTCCTATACCGTGCAAGAAATTACCGATTTTAATTTCGATTCACTCGCAGTCGTGAATCAACCGGACAACTAGCCCAAGGCGGGATAATAGGTCTGGCACAAACCTATTATCCCGCTGGTATAAACATTGAAACGCTCGATATTGAAGACGCTTTACAGCAAAATGCCACAGCAATCGGACATGACAATATCGTAATATTTGAGCCCGCATTTCTCGACAATGAAGAGTTTCTGGCGGTTTGGGTCCTTACAATGATATTGAGTCGTATTGCATGGTGCACAATGAACTTAATATCGATGATGTTTACGAGCAGTCAATAATATTTGACGTATGCGGTAAGGGAGATGTAATACTCACTCGCGAGGATTGTATTCGCGACCCAGATGACAATGCCGACACGGGCTCACTTAGTCTTTCCGCGCAGTTTGGAAACAAGTTCAAGCGGAATGGAAAGAAGGCAATTGGTAATTAAAAGAGCTCAAGCAAGAACGACTTAAAATAAACTAGTCAGGACTGTATGCACGTATCACTATGTAATTCCTTCTTACCAGCAGTGGCTTAATTCCTATAATGATAATTACAATTGTTGCGATAACCATCGTCACTATTACAATAGAGGATATTGACGAGAGTTACAGTTGTCTCCGTATTTCTCTGTGAAATTTATGCGATTTGTGATAATAATTTATAAAGCGTTTTACTGTAGCATTTGGAATTTGATGTATTATTACCGGGAGAGGAAGATTTCAGATTCTTCTATTGCGAATATTAAGAATATCGCGGTTACTATGGCTATAGAGGATGCGCGGCGCGTCATCACTGACGTTTGTCTTGCCACTGCTGGTCTTAAAACAGTTGATAATGATAAAGACGTTGTGCCGCGGTATGTTATGTTTTCTGCATTTCAGAAAAAGTGGGTTCAATTGGTGTCTGACCAGGGGTTTAAAGTTGGTCTTATAGACAAACATAAGATTTACATTTAAGGAGAAATTCAATGGTTGACGATCAGCAGGCATTGAAAGTGATTGAGGAAATAATAAAACACCATGACGGTGGCAATCGGTACGCCATTGGTATTGACGTTGCGGCGTCAATACGCAACTGGGGTGTCTCGGTTATTCGCATCAAAAAAAAATCATGCGTACCAGAGATAGTCGGGGTTTTTCCACACTCGCTTATAAGAGCAAATGGTGAAGACCACCGCACTAACTTCTGTAGGCCAACAATGCTAGTTTTGAAAACATTGTTGGAGTGGATTGAAAAAGAAAAAATAGAAGCCGCAATTGCTGTCGACGTTCCATTCGGATGGCCCACGGAACATTGTGAATTCCTCAACGCCTTTAGCGCAAAAGCTGGAATGCGTCGAGTCGATGCCCTGCCATCGCGAGCTGATTTCGAGCTGCGTCTATGCGACCAAAAAATCAAGGCGCGATTCATAGACGAAGGGATAAAACCGCTTTCGGTTAGTGCTGATACTCTTGGGCAAGCTGCGTTCAAGTGGGCACAAGAGCGTCAGGCACTCCAACGACTTCTTGGATGCATCGATGTAGGCTTGCCATCACCGCGTGATTCAAAAAATAGCGTTCATTGCTTTGAAACCTATCCGGCGGCATATATCCGCTGCTGCTTCCCAAATCAGGCAGGCTACAAGTCGCCTACAAAAGTTACTACGCGGAAGGAACTAATTGCTGAGTTGATTAAAACGTATCGCGTTCAGACTACCGTCCAAAGTACGGCCTGGTGTAAAAGAGCGTGCGAGCAGTCTGGTTCCCCCGATGCATTGGATTCACTTATTTGCGCGTTGTGCGCTTGGGACTATTTCCAATGGAAGTCCGGCAGAAAGGGTATCGTTATGTCCACCCCCAAGGAGATTCTGAACCGATCCCCAAACGAAAACGAGATATCAAGAATCCAATCAGAGGGATGGATGCTTTTTCGCTACGAAGAATTTGGTTGTGAGACAACCCAGGCATAGCAGATTCACAATGCGCGTAAATTCACTGCGATCGGCAGTCATTCGCAAACACTCGATCTACGGTTATTTCGAAACGCCAAGTACAAAACGGCGTCTTCGGTTAACGCACCACAGTTATTATCGCTTCTCCATATGTCCTGATCTGTGAAGAATGGCTTGACGCTTGCCCCATAATCTTGGGCAAGGGTGAAAGTTTGGTTTTGATCCGGCCCAACCGGACCCGCGAGGTAAACAAATGGCATCGGTAATTCCTTATGATCGAACGTTAGATTCCTGATCCTGCCTAATTGCAAACGTGAGTTTACCAGGCCCGTAACCCTCTGTGACGTAAGGAAAACTCACCATCGATTGATAATTCTCAACGAGGCGAAAATAATCTCCGAATTTTTGATGTGATCCCATTTTGTCAATCAATAAATAAGACGGCAATCCATCTTCGTTTTGCTGAATGGCATCTGCCAGAGCACACGGAAAGCCAGAGAAGTTACCACCGAAGCCAATTCCAGAGCGAATGTAGCACAAACAAGCGGGAGAAATACCCCTCAATGAAAATGCAGCTTTGTAAGCGGTTATGGCTTCGCAACGGGCGAACAGGACCGAAAACGCTTCGGCCCCGTGCTGGTTGTTGAAATCGGGTAGGCGATTGAATTTCGCGAGTACCATATACTCATTTTCGGGGTCATAAGGCATTGTCAAGTTTTCAGTAATTCGCTCGTGATCTTGTTTGATCGCCGCCCAATCCGGACCAAAGATTGTCTCGACTGGAACATCTATCACGGACTCGCACTCGTATCCGTGAAAACAGTGTCGCAGATATCTAATATCTAGAGTTTCCCTCTTGAACGAATAGTCAGTGTAGAAAAATGAACGGAATCGCTGGCCCAAAAACTTCACCGGGGCACCATCAAGCGCAGAGCAAGGATAATACACACATTCCTTTAGGAATTGTTTAATCTCATCATTGTTCACTCGAGATCCTCGATTATTCCAAGTATCAGAACGTTAGTTTAGCAGACTAGCCATTCTCTGTCGCAGTTCTTCATTGTACGATTTCGGCTCGACTGGATCAAGTTTTTTCACTTGCGGCAAACAGTCGTTTAAGTTTGGCCAACTCCAAACGAGCCACCGCCTAACCCCGAACTTCGTGTTGGGATTTGGTAAGTTGGTCGAAGGTGGCCTCGATGAGGTCACGTTTGAGATCGTCCATTTGTTTGTACCAGTGTTAAATGGAGGTGCGTTATGGATGGGTTCTTGCTGTCATTATTGGGGTTGCAGGTGTAAGTTGTCCGTTCATGAACGCGGATAATCCGGGATACGATACTGAAACAGATGCAGCTGAAGACTCAAATTTAACTCCTTTTCTAAGACCGACCGATACTGAGGCGCTTTCCGGTCTCCCGGCTAAGTATTATGTTCTTGCGTTATTGTTCTTCTGATAATCACATTCAAAGTGAGTTGTCTGGGGATCCGAAAAACACAAACTCTCGTCTTATACGTGGCTTTGAGATTTTGTGATGTGAGTCTTTGAATCCGTAGGCCGTTCAATGTCGTTTTCTCTAAAGTCGATTTGTGTGGTTTGCCGGCGTCGTATTAAGACAGGTAGTTTGCGAGCAGTTTGTTAGTTGTTCCGATTCTTCTGTTTGGGTTGCCCTGACCGTCTGTTCGAGTCAAAAGGGCGAATTTCATCGACGATTGCCGATACAACATGAACATGCGTTGAAGTTTACCAGCAATAGCCAAACGGTGGTGTCATGAACGGTGCCTATTCAAAAAGTGCAGTCACTGT
>Ga0315334_10003023_pt1 | contig 10528 bp, 7 predicted proteins | sample M150034915metaG_FD_205555 | JGI IMG/M metagenome (GOLD analysis project Ga0315334, IMG submission 205555) | Ammonia-oxidizing marine archaeal communities from Monterey Bay, California, United States - M1 500m 34915 | ecosystem: Environmental > Aquatic > Marine > Intertidal zone | place: USA... | reverse complement strand
ATCTTCGAATAAATCGATAATCATGTTATTGGAGCCAAATGTATGGGTCTTATTTTTGAATTGTGGATACAAAAAAGAAGAAACCGTAGAATCAAAAAACGAATCAATGATGGTTTTATTTGCAGGGATCATTAGTGGAAGCATTTTCACTCCTTCAACATTTTTTAGTTACTCATTTCATATAATAAAACTTGACATGCTTCATGTCAATGTTGAAGATTAATGCTATTTTTGAGATAAATAGGTAAATATTGTTATTACCTGTCTAAATTTATTAAATCAGCCTCAACATAAATACAAGGAACATGAATTGGCACTTTTAAACCTCCATACAGCAGTGGCTAATTACGGGCATACTACGACTCTAAAAGACGGCACCTTTACATCTGATAGATTCAAAATGACTCATTCAGAAATATCACCTGTTCCAATGATTTTCAGACGAATGGTGAGAAATCTAGAATTTGACCTTGCCGAGATGGCGTTGGCCACCTACATATGCTCAAAACACTACAACAAGGGCTTTACGGCTCTACCTGTATTTCTTACAAGGGCTTTTTACCACGGTGGAATTATTTGTAATTCCGGTTCAGGTATAACCAAACCTAGCGATCTTAATGGGAAAAAAATAGGAACACGCAGTTACACTTTAACACCTGGTATATGGACGAAGGCCATTTTACAGACCGAGCACAATGTTGATTTGGATTCCATCACCTGGGTTCTTTCTGGTGATGAGCACGTAGCAGAATACCAAACTCCGCCTGGTGTAATTTCTTCTGAGAAAGATGATCTCGCCGAAATGCTGCTCTCGGGCGAAGTAGACGCGGTAATCGGTGCCGGCAATATCGATTCTCCAGATGCTGTTCCTTTGTTCGAAAAGCCCGACAAGCTGGATAGTGACTGGTTCAACAAAACAAAGATTTACCCCATTAGCCATTTGCTTGTTGTAAGAGACGATCTACTTGTTAAGGAACCATGGCTTCAGAATGAGGTGTACGATCTATTCAAAACTGCTAAAGACTCCTATGTGAAATCCTTACCTGGTCTTCCTCACCCTGACTCCAATGATTTGCAGAACAAAAAAATGGCCGATATAGTCGACGGAGACCCTATCCCATATGACCTTGACGGCGCCTATCAAGGGCTAGATACTTTCATAAAGTTTAATGTGGACCAAAAAATAATCCCGGAATACGTGGCTCCGGAAAACCTGTTTACTATGCCGAAATAACTACAATTGGGGATTTTTTGAGCTAGGTACAGTCGTATAATTAGACAAAGCAGAATATTCGAATCCATGCAGGTGTAATTACTTAGGTGGAATTGCCGTTGTAATGGTCACCCATAGCCTTTATTATTTTAAGGACATGTGAATGCTAGTCCAATATGGAATCTTAATGAGGTAGAGAACATGAAGCAGCTAATGCTTATATTTGCTATTTCCATCCTTTCTGTCGCTGCTCTAGCCTGCGGTCCTGCTGTAGGAAGGGCTGTCGGTGATGCTCAGGTTGACGTCGACGCAACTCTTGCTGAGATGGGGGAACCGACAACGGAAGCTGAAAAGGAACTTTATGGAATGATGAAAGAGATTGATCGTCTCCATAAAGAGGAAAGAGAAGACCTAGTAGGTGCCCTTTCTGATTCAGGCCAGGTCATCAATCAACTTATACTGACCCTGGAAACTCTCGGTGAAGAGTTGGATCCTGAGGCTTTAGCAAAGATAAGTTCCGTTGCCGCCAGCGGGGGGGATGTTGATGTATTTTTCCAAGGGCTGAGAGAACAGGCATACCAGGCCTCCGCAAAGGAAGCGGAAATTAATAAGCTTCTTGCAAACGAAGAACAGGCGACTTGGAACAGGATTAAATTTTTAAACGAGCAATTGGATAAAGCCAATGCTGAAAAAGCAGAGATCAAAGGCCACCTAGAAAAAGCGGAAGGCGATCTTGAAACAGCTGACAAAGACGAAAATAAATGGATAGCTTCCAACCTCAATAAAGAGCAGGAAAAACAGATGCTCGAAGTCAGGATGGAAAGGGCCGCCGGAAAATTTGAGGTGGTCTCAGCCTTGTTGACTGAAGTTCTTGGCAATGAGGACACGGATGAAGCTAAAGCACCATCGGACTTTGAGAAGAGCGCAGAAGAAGCCGGTCGATACCAAGCAGCAGCCATATTCCATGACTGCTTAGTAGATTCGGGAGTCGAGGTTAAAGAAACCACTAGAGACGAAATGAAACATTGTCGGCAAGGTGTATTAGACGAAGTAGCACTACAGGGCAGGGGGTCTGTTGAAATTGTTGGCGGAAAAGTGATTTCAAACCCAACCTATGTGGCTATGCTAAATACCGACGACGTTAAGGAAGTTGTAGACGCCTTTATGCACTGTGCCCAAGCTGCTGACGCCAAAAGAATCATAGGCCCAGCTGCTGAAGGTTGTAAAATGGAGGCGAAAGAAATTCATCACGACGCAGCCGGCTCAGGTGATTCCTTCACAGATCAAGTCGCAAATAGGATTTCGGGTAATAACGCTGATGCAAGAAGGACACGAAAATTCCTTGACGTTAAAGCAGAGGGCATCGGTGACGGCAAATTTACCGAAAACCTTGAAAAAGTAATGTACCGAAAAGGTGGTTCAAGAGGTGAGATGAGGGACGCCCTCAAGGGCATGATAGACGATGCGAAGAGTGACCTAGATTGTGATCCTCAAGGTACGAGAGCAAGGCGATGTGACGATATTAGATTACCAGCCATGGACGAGAGAGCTGGAGCTGGTCAAGGGAGAAAGGTTCCTATAGCTCACCAGTATGAGAACCGTATTAACAATGATAACCGCGGAGGCGGAGCTGGTCAGAACCAAGGCGGAGGTGGTCAGAACCAAGGACTTCCACCTGGTATTACAAAGGCGCAATTTAATGAAGTCTTTGGTGGCGGTGAACCTCGATCGGTGGTTAAAGAGCGGGTCGACCAGTGCGTTGCTGATGGTAATCCCATGAACGAGTGTCTTAGTGATGTGAAGAATGATATGAGGGAAGAGTTTAAGAGTCACGAAAACTTTGACCAAAATAAGTATTCGGACAGAAAAGAATTGGACGCTCTAAGTACAGGGGCGGTACGTCAAAATAGGGAAAAAGCACAAGGTGACGCTGGCCACGCTATGAATACAAACCAATTCGGTGGTAATGGTGACGGGGTTGGTAAGAGAGGAGGGCAAAATTTCAACCAGTGCATGAGTGACACTGCTGGTGGAGGGCCCAAATATAACTCAGACGGTAACTTCGTCAGTTCAGCATCACACGGTGACGCTGCTGATAACTGTATGACCCAAGCCTCTCACACAATGCAAAATTCCTATGGAAACAAGGATATGGGTAACCATACAGGTATGACTCAGGGCGGTACAGGAGTCCAACAATAGAATAGAAATAGTTTTAAACGAGCGAAAAAAGCCGGTCTATGAGTTCTCATAGACCGGCTTTTTCATTAGTAATCATTCACGTATTAATACCTAGGTGAAATTGCCGTTGTTAACCTCCGGAAAAGGATTTAATATCGTAGGGACATATTTAATTAAACAATCCATTAGGGGTCAAAATACATGAAGCAGCTGATAATGCTTTTTGCCATTTCTATGTTAACCGTTGCGATATTTGCATGCGGACCTGCCGTAGGTAGAGCCGTTGGAGACGCTGAAGTAGACGTGGATGCAACGCTTGCCGAAATGGAACCACAAACAGAATCGGAACAAGAACTATATGACATGCTCAAAGAGATTGACCGATTGCACAAAGAGGAGAGGGCAGAGCTATTAGCAGCCCTCAGCAATTCCAGTGGGGTCATTGATGAACTTCTCGTATTAATAGGGCACGATGTAAATTTTGATGTAAATTCTCTATCAGCCGGTAGTTTAATCGACGGAGGAGCCGGGGATACAGACCTATCAGATCTTATAACCCGTGCTAAATCGACCAGAGATCGGGAAGAGGAAATACAGACCGCCCTTGAAAATGCTGAGAAAGTTCCATGGGATCGAATTAAGTTTCTTAACGAGCAGTTAGAGTCGGCCAACGCCGAGTTAGGTGCTCTAAATAAAGACCTCTCCGAGGCAGCTAAAGAATTAGATCATGCAGACCAGCTTGAAGCAAAACTGGTTTTTGGATTAAAAGGACAGGATTCTGAATACACTGCCTTGGCAAGAAGAGCAGAAGAAGCCTCTGAAAAAATAGAGGTGATTGGGCACATTCTCCAGGTAGCATTCGATGGTGAAGGTGAAGAAGAATCTGCGACCGAAAAACTGATACGACTCGATGGTAGAGAAATTATCGCCGCACACCTAGAAGATTGTATCAATGATTCTCAATCATCAAATTCCAGAGTGGCCAGAGAAGACTGTGCTGATGAAGCGATTGTATATCACCAAGACATGAGACTTTTTGAACCCACTGATGTGGATGACATCAATAATGCCGCAATGTTGTCCGACCCAGACACGGAGGACGCTATTTACGGGGTAATAGACTGTTTGGAAGAGATGGCATACATGGTATTCACCATGGACATGGTTGAAGATCCTGTGACGGGTGACTTTATCGGAAGGGCTGAGCTATACCAACGTAACTGCTACAGAAATGTGAACGAGAGTATTGTCGCATCTGCAGATGGAAACTCCCCAGACGGTAGGGCAGTAATCAGCAGTAGCGACGATGCCGCGACATCATTAAAAAGAAAGCTTGACTCTGAGGATAGAGAGGCCAGGGCGATGCGTAAAGCTATCCGAAATGGACTCGATGACATAAGCGACAAGCAGTTCAAATCCAGCGTGGAAGACCTTTTATATGACAAATCTTTAACTGGAGAAGGTGTCGAAACCCTAATGGGTAACATCCTGAACCTCGCGCAAGATGATCTAGAATGTGATCCTCACGGTATTAAAGGTGAGCCTTGTGACTATGACGATGAATATTACGAAGATGATCTCGAGGATATAACCAGCAACACAGCAATGAGACTTCACGAAGAAATCTGTGAACTTGACGGCATGAAAGACGATTGTTGGGAAGCTCTAGAAGATCCTATTTGGTCCATCGTTAATCAGGCAGCTGAATCCTTATATTCAACAGCAACAACCCTGGGTAGCGATGAAGCATACGCAAAACTTAACGGTATATCTGATGTCATATCCAATGCGATTCTATCTTATCCAAACCTAGCCCTACAATTTGCAAACGTCGATGGTGATGCTCTTAACGATGTGGTTCAAAATGCAGCAGCAGGGCTAGTTGGTGGTATTACCCAAGGCGATAACTGGGGCATGGGAGGGGCTGTTAGTGGCGAGTTCGAAATTTGTATCAATACTCTGGTTGAATCTGACGATATGGAGATCGGAGATGCTGCCGCTGAGTGCCTTGAATACACCTCAAGCGCTTTTTCAGCAGAATTTGGGTTGGGAAATAGTAATAAAGACGATTAGTAGACCCTCAAGGACAGCCAGTTGAGACAAAAATGACAGGCCCTAAAATGGGGCCTGTCATTTTTCTTTAACAACTCTCGGGGGTTGACTTAATTGTTGTCATTTAGTAAAAACACATCGATTTCCTACACATCGAATTTCTCGGAAGGTTTGAGTGAAAATAGTAACCATAGCTGACCTAAAACAAGTGGCTAGAAATAAAATACCTTCCGACATGTGGGATTTTATAGAGGGCGCAGCATTTGATGAGATCACAAAACAAAGAAATGAAGACAAATTTCGTGAAATTACCCTTAATCCTAACTTCCTTATAAATGTCAGTGACCGTGACTTGTCAACAACCATACTGGGGGAAAAAATAGCATTCCCAATAATGATTGCTCCAGCGGGGGGTAAAAGACAATTGCATCCTGATGGCGAACTAGCAGCGGCGAAAGGCGCAGGCTCATCGGGAACTCTATATGCGCTCCCCACCGCGTCTGGTTACAGCATGGAGGAGGTAGCAGAAGTAGCCACAGGCCCGCTCTGGTTCCAGCTCTATCATTCGGATGACAAGATCACTGAATACCTTGTTGATAAAGCTAAACGATCTGGTTACTCAGCCATTTGTCTCACAGTAGATGGGCCCACCCCGGCTCCAAAAGAAAGAGATCTAAGAAACAATTTCAAGCGCAAGCCAGAACTATATAGCGGGAATTTTAGAGATAGACCTGAATTTATGCGAAGGACCGATATCATCCCTCCAGATTTTGCCGATTGGTCTGAAGAAAACTACACAGGATTGACATGGGAGAGATTAGATTGGCTCAAATCACTAACCGATTTACCTTTGGTAATAAAAGGAATACGAACGGTTAAAGATGCGACATTATGCGCGGAATATGGTGCGGATGGAATAATCGTATCTAATCATGGTGGCCGCCAAATCGATCGGACATTATCGTCAATAGAAACACTACAGCCAATAGCACATGCCGTCGGCGACAATATCGAGGTATATTTCGATTCTGGAATAAGAAGAGGTTCGGATGCATTCATGGCCTTAGCACTAGGGGCCCGCGCCGTCTTTGTCGGGCGGCCTACATTTTGGGCTATGGCCTACGATGGGCACGACGGAGTGAAATTAATGTTAGATATTCTCAAAGCAGAATTTGACAGGTGTCTTGCTTACTGTGGATACAGAACCATATCTGAAATTTCAAGCACTTCAATAAATATTCCATCTCATTGGCCTTCACAAATTCCGTGATAGAAATAAATGCCCCTAAATCCACTTTTTGCTAACTTGGAGCCAGCTTAAAAAACCTCTCATTTGATTTTCAAATTTGTTTTACACATTTGGCATTACTTCTTTCGCAAACCATGTAATACGATCTACCATTTCTTCTGGAGGATAGGACCATATAGATCCGTAATATTCACAACCGGCCTCTGAGTAGGAATTGATAGTCTCTATGCAGGGAGTAGCCTCAGTAAAAACGTCGAAATTTTGAAGTGCCCCTTTTAGCGGAATATCTATACCCATTTCTAGCCGTAATACCTTGAGAGCTTTCAGGCCTTCTGAGTACAAACTGGGGCTAATGTTAGTCGGTATCCAGGCCTCGGCGTATTTAGCCGCTAGGTTAAGCATCCTTTTACCTCTGACCCCAAACCACATAGGTGGGTACGGGGTTTGCACTGGAACAGGTGATATGACTGCACCATCCGAATGATAATTCTTACCGTTATATTTCACTTCATCGCCGGCCCACAATTGGGTGATCAAATCTAGAGCTTCCTCTGTCCTAGTTACTCTTTGGCCCGGGGTACCCCAATTGCTAAACCCGTCAAATTCCGGCTGGTGCCAGCCAGCACCTACCCCCAGGATAGTCCTGCCTCCCGATAAATAATCTACACTGGACACAATTTTAGCTAGTTGTGACGGAGGTCTAAATGGAATAGGGGTAACAACAGTACCAAGCTTGATAGAAGTGGTCTGTCCGGCCAGGAAAGCCAGTATGCTCCATGCGTCTAGGGTTTCCGGACCATCCGGCAACATATAATGATCCCACGAAAGAAATGCATAAAACCCAGCTTGTTCGGCTGCTTTACCTACATCTGAAATTAACTCCTTGTCCAAATAACCCCTTTTAACCGGGTATATCAGTAGATGTTCCAAGTGGTGCTCCTAAATTGAATTAATTTTGTAATCCCTCGCCCAGAGTTTTTAATATAGCTTCGGTTTCATCCATCATATTACAAATAATTTCAGACACTTTATCGATCGATTTTATTGGCCCAGAACCACTTCCAGCATTCACAGGCGCTACTGTTAAATCGGCATTTTTATGGGCCAGGGCGATATCTGTCTTAAGTTCTTCTTTGTGCTCCAGTAATTTTTCGTAATTTTGATGCCACCTATCTGTAAATTTATTTCTAATGACCCTATGCCCTACGTGAAAAGGAAAAGGAGCGTCGGTAGCCAAATCGTAGGATTTTGTAATGATAGTGTCATCGGTACCCACCTCGGTCAAAGCCTGCTTAGCCCATGCCGGGCCAAACCATTCATTTGAAGCCACGAATCTACTCCCAACCCACACGCCACTGGCACCCAAAGCTAAAGCGGCTGCAACTCCCCTCCCATCTACTATTCCTCCCGCTGCCAATACAGGAATTCCAGGGCACGCATCTACTACCGCAGGGGCAATCGAAATGGTACCTATATGTCCGATATGCCCTCCTCCATCAGTACCTTGAGCAACCAACAAATCAACTCCAATCTCACTTGCATGGATAGCTTGTTCGACTGTTTGAACTTGGGCGAGAACTTTTATTCCTGCATTTTTTGCATCGGCAACAAACGGAGAAGGATCAGAAAATGAATGCCCAATTAGGTCTACTTTATTTCGTATTGCCACCTCCACAAGTTCACCAATGCCCTCAACACTAGTTATAAAGCCCACTCCGAAGGGATTATCAGTTATCTCACGCACGCGTTTAATCTGAAATTCCAACCATTCTGGATCAGGGACGGTGCTCCCCATTCCAAGCATCCCAAAGCCACCGGAGCCTGATACAGCCCCTGCTAGTTCAGCGGTAGCACTGGTTGCCATAGGTGCATTAAAGATTGGGTATTTTATCTGGAGAAAATCTGTAAGCGCTGTTCTAATCATAAAATTAGTCCCGTAATTTCATTCCTAAATATACTTCCGCTCTGCTATATATAACACAAAGGGGATGTAATAGCCGTATCCACTATCAGAAACAAAATAGCAGAATACCACCAAATATGGATATAGAATTAAATTTCCACCAAGACAATGACCCACACAGTGAGTCCGCTTAAATAGAAAAATACTTTTGGCCCCGAGTTTCAATCAAAATGGATACTCTGAACCGTGTATACGTGACGGAAACTAATCGCCACCGAATACAGGTCTATCAACAAGCATAAAAATATCACAAGACATCCTTCGACAAGTATTTCCTCAAGCCAAGACTTAGCGGAAGTATTGCAAAAGTAACCAATCCCATTACGTAAGTGGAACGAACCAAACCAAAAACATCCGCCACAAAACCGTACAATAGAGGCGCCCCAATGGTACCTATCTCATTGGTAGTATAAAAAAATCCGTAATACCTCGCCCTTCGACCAGTTGGGACAAATTTAGCAACAGTCGCATAGAGAGCGCTAGAGGTACCATTTAGCCCAACTCCCATTACAAGTACAAGAGGCCAGATAAGAAGGTACGGAGTATAAAGTGATAACACCACAAATACCGCCGTCATTCCTTTAGTTATCCATATAATGTTAACCGTGCCAATTTTGCCGTCTAACCATCCACATACGTATTTGCCAGCAGCTCCCCCGGAAAACAAAAGGAATAAGGCAGTACTTATTTCACCTGTCCCCATTCCGTGACCAACTAGAATAAAAGGTAAGAAAACAAGTACCCCGGTCCTAGTAGCGTTGTCTAAGGCCCCTATGAAACTCAATGAAATGAATGCCTTGTTTTGGGGTGATTCTTCTAAAGGGCCTCCTGATGGGAGGGTGGTCGCATTTAGTTTAGGGCGTCCCATATTAAGGTTTCGGTTAAAAGCTGAGGTCACTAGCATTAAGAAAATTCCTGCGGCTCCTATGTACAACATCGTACTTCCCCAACCGAATGTGATAAGCAAAATTCCGCCCAAGGCCGGAGCAATCATTTTCCCCAAATCGCCTGAGAAATTCACGGTTCCTACCGCTGCAGAGCGGCCGGAATCGTTATATGCCCTAGAAACCATACTGGAAGCCAATGGGTGCTGTGTCCCTCCTCCTAGGCCCCCAACAATTGCGAAAATAAATAGCAACCAAAACCCATTTGATAACCCCATTCCTATTAAACCAGCGGAGGCCCATAAGTTACCCGTAACGAGCATCCAGAATTCTCCGAAATACTCTGCCAAAAAACCTACTGGGACCTGCAATACGGCAGTGGCCCCACTATGGGTTGACCGGAGTAATCCAACCTCGGCATAAGTCAAACCTAGACTGTCTTTAATCACGGGTAGAAGTGGTATCAGCAACGCAAATATTAGATCGCTCCATATATGCATTGCAGATCCAAAGATCAAAATACGCCGGGGAGTCATTTGTGGATTGGACATGTATTGAAATATCTCGTGGTTAGGTAAAATGAATTGTGATGTTATCAGGGCTCACATAATAATTCACATTCAGGTGCAGTATATGAAAACCAGTTTGGATACTTCAAAAATAGGAAAAACCGATGTCAGAGTTACCAGGATAGGAATGGGTGGAGCCCCTTTAGGTGGACTAGATTCTAAAACTGCTCAGGACACCCTTGAATATGCCTATGCACAAGGAATACGGTATTTTGACACAGCACCCTTGTATGGCTCCGGGTTGAGTGAAATACATAACGGAGAATTTCTTTCAACACTACCAAGAAATGACTTCGTACTATCTAGTAAAGTAGGGCGGTTGATAATTCCCGGAGAAAATATCCCTTTTAATTACACGAAAGAAGGAATCCTTAGATCCATAGATGAAAGTCTCACAAGACTGAAGTTGGATTCAAT
>Ga0315334_10003019_pt1 | contig 10537 bp, 14 predicted proteins | sample M150034915metaG_FD_205555 | JGI IMG/M metagenome (GOLD analysis project Ga0315334, IMG submission 205555) | Ammonia-oxidizing marine archaeal communities from Monterey Bay, California, United States - M1 500m 34915 | ecosystem: Environmental > Aquatic > Marine > Intertidal zone | place: USA... | reverse complement strand
TTTCTACATCATGAATAAAGCCTTTTTCAGTTAATTTTGAAAAAATTTTCTTTGCGGTTTTATTATAATATAATTTATAACCACATTGTGAATCTTTTAAATGAATTGAAAATAATAATTTAATTATTAATCTGAAAAAAAATCCCATAATTAACCTATAAAATTTTGAATGTACCTTTGAATTTTTAATAACTCTTGAACCAAAAAATATTTTTTTATTATTTGATATTAATTTATTTTTTGACCAAAAAGTTAACTGCGTCAGAGAAACAGAAATATCAACATCCATTGTTAATATCCATAGATTTTTACTTTTTAGAACTCCTTTTTTTAATGCTGCACCCTTACCACTATTTTTTTTTAGTTTAAGTAATTTATATTTTTTGTTTTGTTTATTATTATTTGTTTTAATGAATTGTATTATTTTATCAGAAGCATCATCAGTACTTCCGTCATCAACAAATATATATTCTATTTTTGTTGATTTATTATGCTTATTAAATTTTTTAATATCTTGAAAACTTTTGCTGATTCTCAAGCTTTCGTTGTAAAAAGGAAATACTACAGATAATGAATTAATTTTCATAAAATTTGGTTGCGGGGGACGGATTTGAACCGCCGACCTTCAGGTTATGAGCCTGACGAGCTACCAGACTGCTCCACCCCGCGATATTTAAATTCTATTTCTTAACTTCTGTAATTTTTTTACTCTTTTAATATTTTCTTGTTTAATTCTTTTCTTCTTTTCAGAAGGTTTTTCATATGTGTTTTTTAACTTCACAACTTTAAAAAAACCATCTCTTTGTAGTTTTCTTTTAAGTACCCTCAGGGCTTGTTCAACATTATTGTCTTTAACTTCTATTTTAATAACTACCTCCAAAAAAAATGGGTGATATCACTTTATAAATTTGTTGTCTATTAAATTTATTTTTTAAATAAAAATTATTTTTTTTTTGCATTTTGCTCTCTTTTTATTCTTCTTTCTGATTTTTCAATTGCTAAAATTAAATCTTTCTGAGAAAATAAACTCATTGCCACAGGGTCTTTAGCTGTTAAGCTGTTAAAATTCCAGTAACTTTTGTTTCTTATTGAGGTTACTGAATTTTTTGTAATACCTACAAGTTTTGCAATTTGAGAATCTTTTAGCTGAGGGTGGTTTTTTAGTAACCATAATGCAGAATCTGGTTTGTCTTGTCTTTTTGAAAGGGGAACATATTTTTTTATTTTTTTATTTTCATTAGAAATTACTATGTCAGTGTTATTAATTTTTAGTGGTCTTTCCGAATCTTTTGAAGAAAGTTCAATTTCTTCTTTTGTTAACTGTCCAGCAATTATAGGATTATAAGCTATGATACCTTTTGCAACTTCTCCGTCCGCAATACCTTGTATTTCTACTTCATGCAGCTTACAAAAATTTGCGATCTGTTTAAATGTTAGTGTAGTATTTTCCACTAACCAAACAGCAGTTGCCATTGGCATTAACGGTGTTGTATTCATTTATTTTTTATTTTCTGTTCTGAAATTCTGAAATTTTTTATTAAATTTACTTACTCTACCTTTGTCTAAAATTTTTTGCTTTCCTCCAGTCCAAGCCGAATGAGATTTTGGGTCAATTTCTAACTTTAATACATCGCCTTCAGAACCCCATGACGATCTTGTGTCAAATTGACTGCCATCTGTCATTTCCACTTTTATCTTATGATAATTTGGATGAATATTTTTTTTCATAACGAGACTTATAACAAAAGATTATAATAAAACAATTAAAAGTTGATTATATTTTTTATTAATTTGTCATTTAAAGAAGAGTTAGCAGCTAACATATTAATATTATTATGTTCGTTGAAGTTAAAATCACTAACTTGTCCTCCAGCTTCTTTAACAATTATAACGCCTGCAGCAATGTCCCATAAATTAAGTTTTTTTTGAAAAAAAGCATCATACCTGCCTGATGCCACATAAGCCATATCCAAAGCAGCGCTACCCGAACTACGAATTGTGAGTTTATTTTTTATTTCTTTATTAAAAGTTTCAGCATAATTTCCGCTACATCCAAAAAGACAATCGTCCAAGTTTTTTCTTTTAGAAACTCTAATTCTTTTGTTGTTAACAAATGCACCATTATTTTTTTCTGCATAAAACATTTCATCTTTTATTGGATCATAAACAACACCTGAAATTATTTCATTATTTGATTTTAGAGCTATGGAAATTGAAAAATGAGGTATACCATGCAAAAAGTTATTTGTTCCATCAATTGGATCTATTATCCAAACATTATTATTATCTTTACCTTCGGTGCTGCCACTTTCTTCACTGAGTATTGAAAAATTTTTTCGAGCTTTTTTAAGTTCATTAATAATTATTTTTTCAGCCTTTTTGTCTGCGTTAGTAACAAAGTCCGCAGGACCTTTAACTGATACTTGTAATTTTTCTACTTCACCAAAGTCTCTTATTAAAATTTTTGAAGCTTTTTCGCTTGCCTTGATCATAATATTTAAATTTGCCGAAATAGAATTCATAACATTTAAATTTTTTTAATATATTCCATGGTTCTTGTATCAACTATAATTACATCTCCATTCTCAATAAACGGTGGAACCTGTATATTTATTCCATTATCCAAAGTTGCCGGTTTGTAAGAAGAGGATACAGTTTGACCTTTTAGAGTAGCATCAGTTGTTTTTATTTTACAGTTAACTTGTTTAGGAAGATCAACAGTTAAAGGATTATCATTATAAAAGCTTATGTTTACTTCTAAATTTTCGGTCAACATTTTACCTTTTTTTCCTACTTTATTTTTTTTAATATTAATTTGTTCAAAAGATTTTTGGTTGATAAAATGATAATCGTTTTCATCTTCATACAAAAAATTAAATTTTATTTCATCCAATGAAGCTTTTTCAACTGTGTCGCTAGATCTGAATCTTTCATTTAGCTTAGTATTTTTATTTACACTCTTCATTTCTATTTGAGCAAACGCTCCACCTTTTCCAGGTTTTACATGCTGAGTTTTTAATACTTCCCATAAATCATTTTTATGCTCAATTAACATTCCAACTCTAATTTCATTTCCTGATATTTTCATTTTAATTTTTTTATAGCTTCCTGTGGTTTGAATTTTTTATTATTCCAAACGTAGCCTGAAATAGCTAAAAAGTTTGCTTTATTCAACAAAAGTTTTTTATAATTATTCAAATTTATTCCTCCTATAGCCACAATTGGAATATTAGTTATTTTTTTTGCCAATTTTAGAATTTTAATATTTGCTTTATATATAGTTTTTTTTGTTTTTGTTGAATAAAATGCTCCTAGAGCAATATAACTTGCTTGATTTTTAACAGCCTCTCTAACAAGTTTAATTGAATTATGACAAGTAACTCCAATTATTTTATTCTTTAATATTTTTCTAGCTTTAAAAATGTTCATATCCTTTTGTCCTAAATGACACCCATCGGCATCTATTTTTTTTGTTATAAAAGGATCATCATTGACAATTAATTTTACTTTATATTTCTTGCATATTTTTTGTATTTTTTTTCCAATTATAATTTTTTTATTTTTGCTTTCTTTTTTTAATCTTAGTTGAAAAAAAACAACTTTATTTAATTTAAAAATCTTTTCTAAATGGAAGTAAAAATGATTATTTTTTATTTTTTTTGGAGAAATTAAATAAATAAATTTTTTATTTATTTTAAATTTTGTCAATTTGTTCGGTCCATTTACCTTTTGCGGCAAGACTGCACATTCTAGCTCTATGATTAAAAATTTCTTGTGTTCCTTTGATATTATTCAAATCTTTTGACCAAAATTTAAGAGCGGCTTGTTGTAGTGCTCTGCCAAAAGAATAGGTCATTATAAAATTTGTACTATTACCTTTATTGATTTGATTTAAGTTTTTTGTAGCTTCTACCTCAGTTTGCCCCCCAGATAAAAATGCTATTCCAGGGACTTCTGAAGGAACAGATTCTTTGAGACATTTATTTGTCATTTCTGCAATTTTTAACGTATCAATTTTTTCTTCCGAATCTGATCCTGGTAAAATCATATTTGGTTTAAGTATTGTTCCTTTTAAATCAACTTTATGAAGTTCTAATTGTTCATAACATTTTTTTATAACTTCAGAAGTTTTTTTAAGACATTCTTCAGAATTGTGATTGCCATCCATTAATACCTCTGGCTCAACAATTGGAACCATTCCAGATTCTTGTACTAAAGCCGAGTATCTAGCTAGAGCATGAGCATTAGAATAAATAGAAAGTTTGCTTGGATAATTTTTAGAGATTATATAAACACCTCTCCATTTTGCAAATCTTGCTCCTAATTTATAATATTCTTTTAATCTTTCTCTTAATCCATCCAGGCCTTCCGTGATTTTTTCTTCTGGAGAATTAGGTAAAATTTTTGCACCCGTATCTACTTTTATTCCAGGAATTGTACCTGAATCTGAAATCAATTCAGAAATTCCTTTGCCTGAAGAATTAGATTGTTTTATTGTTTCGTCATAAAGTATAACGCCACCAATGCACTCTTTCATCGCATCAGAGCTGAAAAGCGTCTCTCTAAATAATAGCCTGTTCTGAGAATTTGACTCTACTTTAACACTATTAAGTCGTTTGGTCATAGTTCCAGTGCTTTCATCTGCCGCCAAAACACCTTTTCCATTACCAATTATTTTTAAAGCAATATTATTTAATTCGGACATTTTGATTTAAAGCTTTTATACCAGGTAGAGTTTTTCCTTCAAGATGTTCTAAAAAAGCTCCACCTGCAGTTGAAACAAATGTAAATGAATTTAATTTTTTAAATTTGTTTATTGCTGCAACAGTTTCTCCTCCACCTGCTACTGAAAAAATTTTATTATTTATCGTTTTTTCTGAAATTATTTCAAGTATTTGTTTGGTACCGTTTTGAAAATTTGGATTTTCAAAATACCCAGCTGGGCCATTCCATAATACTGTATTAGTGTCACTAATTATTTTTTTAATAGAAGAAATTGTTTTTGGGCCAATGTCTAATATCATTTCATCGTCATTTATTTCATTTATATCTTTATTTTTTCCATTACTTTCAATATTTTTTGAAACAACAACATCTACAGGACATACAATATTACAATTGTATTTTTTTGAGTTTTCTAAAATTTCTTTTATTAAAGGACCACAGTCATGTTCGCATATTGATTTTCCTACCTTTAATCCTGTATGTTTTAGCATTGTATTAGCCATACCACCTACAATAATTATGTTATTAAATTTTTTTATTAAATTGTTAATAATTTTAATTTTTGTTGAAATTTTTGAGCCTCCAATAATAAGTGTAATTGGTTTCTTTATTTCAGAAGTTATCTTTCTTAGCGCTTCAATTTCTTCTGTAATTTGTAGACCAAAATAAGAAGGAATATACTTTGTAATTCCTTCAACAGAAGCATGAGATCTGTGAGAACAGGAAAATGCATCGTTAACATATATATCGCCTAAACTTGATAATTTTTTTGAAAACTCGCTATCATTAGATTCTTCTCCTTCATTAAAACGAATATTTTCTAACATTATTATTGAGCTATCTGGGATTTTGTTTACCACTGACAAAGTGTTTTCAGTTATTATATTTTTGTCAAACAAAATTTCTTTATCTAATAAAGAAGCTAATTTTTTTGAAATAGGCTCTAAAGACATACCTTTAACAACTTTTCCTTTTGGTCTTCCAATGTGAGATAAAATTATTACTTTTGCTTGTTTTTTTAATAATAGTTTTATTGTTGGTATTATCTTTTGTATTCTAGACGATTCAGTTATTGCTCCATTTTTCATTGGAACATTCAAATCAACTCTAAGCAAAACTTTTTTGCCTTTAAAAATCAAATTTTGATCTGAAATATTATTCATAAAAATTAGATTTTATGAATATATTCTGCTAAATCGCACATTCTCGATGCAAATCCCCACTCATTATCATACCATGCTGAAACTTTTCCCATTTTATCACCAACAACATTAGTCAAAGATAAATCTACGATTGCAGAATTTGGATTGTGATTAAAGTCAATCGAAACCAGCTTTTCTTCTGTAGCTTCAAGGATATTTTTTAATTCTTTTTTTGAAGCATTTTTAAATGAATCGTTAATTTTATTAATAGACAATTTGTTCTTTGAATTAAAAACCAAATCTATCAATGAAACATTTGGAGTCGGAACTCTCAATGCCAAACCTTCAAGCTTTCCTCTTAGTTCAGGTATAATTTCACCCAACGCTTTTGAGGCTCCAGTAGATGTTGGCACAATAGATTGTGCCGCAGATCTTGCCCTTCGAGAGTCTTTATGAGAGTTGTCCAAAAGTCTTTGATCGGCTGTGTATGAATGAACTGTTGTCATAAAACCATTTTCTATTTTAAATTCCTTATTAAGTACGTATGCAACTGGAGCAAGGCAATTTGTAGTACAAGAAGCCGCCGAAATTATTAAATCATTTTTAGTTATTAATTTATGGTTTACGCCATAGACAATTGTTTTATCAGCATTTTTGCAAGGAGCCGAGACAATTACTTTTTTTGCTCCATTCTTGATATGTTGAAATGATTTTTCTTTCGAATTGTTTTTTCCTGTACATTCCAAAACAATATCTACTCCATTTTTTTTCCAATCAATTTTGTTTATTTCCGTTTCTCTTGAAAAAGAGATCTTTTTTTTATTAATAAATAAATTTTTTTCATTGAAAGCAATATCTGCGTTAAGTTTTCCATGAATGGAATCATATTTTAATAACTGGCTAGTATTTTTTGAATCAGTTCTATTATTTATGTGCTTAACTTCTATATTTTTATTTTTATTTTCTAAAATAGATCTAACAATCATTCTGCCAATTCTACCCAAGCCATTTATTCCAATTTTTACTGTCATAATTAATTATTAATCATTTCTCTTATTTTCTTTACTATATTTTCACTTGTTAAACCAAAGTATTTAAATACATCTTTATAAGGAGCGCTTTTACCAAAACTGTCTATGCCAAAACACAGGCCATTTTCTCCTACAAATTTTTTCCAGCAGTCCGTTGAGGCAGCCTCAATAGATATCTTGTTTTTTGTTTCGTTTAAAATTTTTTCTTTATAACTAATGGCTTGTTTTTCAAAAAAATTTATAGACGGCACAGATATAACTTTTGAATAAATATTTTCTGTGGCCAATTTATGACTAACTTCAAGAGCTAAATTTAATTCTGATCCACTAGCAAATATTGTTAAGTCTATTTTTTCATTATTTCTTGATATTTCATAAGCCCCTTTCAGGCACTTATTCTCTGTAACAAATTCTTTTCTTATTTGATTAAGTTTTTGTCTGGTTAAAGCTATAACGCTTGGCGTGTTTAAACTTTCTAAAGCAATCTGCCAGCATTCAAGTGTCTCAGTAGCATCAGCAGGTCTAAAAACATTTAAGTTAGGAATAGATCTTAGTCCAGACAACTGTTCTATTGGTTGGTGTGTTGGACCATCTTCACCAAGGCCTATTGAATCATGAGACATTACATAAATTACTCTTTTTTTCATTAAAGCAGAAAGTCTTATTGAAGGTTTGCAATAGTCACTAAAAATAAGAAATGTTCCTCCATAAGGTATTAGCCCACTGTGAAGAGCAAGGCCATTCATTATTCCACTCATTGCATGTTCTCTAACTCCGTAATGAATATAGTTGCCCTTGAAGTTTCCAGGTTTAATTACTTTGTGTTTTTTTGTTTTCGTATTATTTGAACCAGATAAATCTGCAGAACCTCCTATTAGAGTATCAATTTTTTTAACTAACAAATCCAATATTTTTTCAGAAGACTTTCTTGTAGCAATTGGTTCAAGCTTATTTGTTATGTTTTTTTTTTCAATTTGAAAAATTTTATTAAAATTATTTGAAAAAGTTCTTTCTAAAAGATTTTTTTTTGATTTATTTTTTTTTTCCCAATTAATTTCCTCCTGCAAACCTTTTTCACCAATTTTTTTCCATTCTGATAAAATCTTTTTTGGAATAACAAAAGGTTCATAATTCCATTTTAATTTTTTTCTTACCAAAGCTACTTCTTCTTTTCCTAGAGGACTTCCATGGACTGAAGCAGTACCAGATTTATTGGGAGATCCATATCCTATTGTAGTTTTACAAGATATTACTGTTGGTTTTTTAGCTTTTTGAACTTTTTTTAAGGCTTTATAAATTTGTTTTTCATTATGTCCACTAATTTTAATATAATCCCAACCATAACTATTAAATCTTTTTCTAAAATTATCTGAGACAGAAAGATTTGTTGGCCCATCAATTGAAATTGAATTATTATCAAATAGCATTACAAGATTTTTAAGTTTTAGGTGTCCTGCCAAACTTAGTGCCTCGTGACTTATTCCTTCCATTAAGCAACCGTCACCTGCCAATACATAAGTTTTATGATTAATAATATTTTTGCTAAATTTTATTTTTAAAATCTCTTCTGCCAAAGCAAAACCAACCGCATTTGCTATTCCTTGGCCTAATGGACCAGTGGTTGTTTCGATTCCTGTATTTGGTTCATATTCAGGATGTCCTGCACAAATGGAATTTAACTGTCTAAAATTTTTAATATCATTCAATGATATACTTTTATACCCAGTTAGATAAAGCAAAGAGTAAAGAAGCATAGATCCATGACCTGCAGACAAAACGAATCTATCTCTATTTATCCAACCCGGATTTTTTGGATTAAACTTAAGGTAGTATTTAAAAAGTATTGTTACCACATCAGCCATTCCCATTGGCAAACCAGGATGACCTGAGTTAGCATTTTCTACAGCATCAATTGATAAAAATCTAATTGCGTTAGCTAATTCTCTATTTTGCTTATTCAATTGTTATCCTATCTAGACTAAGAAGACTCAATTTTATATTATAATTATATATATATGAAAACTCACAACGAGAAAGAAAAAAAACTTGAAAGTGCTTTAGTAAAATTAAAAAATTTAAATTTAGATAATTCTAGCATAAAAGAAAGTTTGGAAAATTTGGATAAACAAAAAAATCAATTAGAAATTGAAAAAAAAGAAATTTCAGACAAATATAATGAATTAAGACAAGAGCACGAAAGATTAAAGTTAGAACTTAACAAATATAGCGAAAGAAGAGATGAGGAAATTTCTAAAGAAAATGAATTTTCTGAAAAAATAGATGAATTAAATCAAGAAACAGATACTCTGCTTGAGGAAATAGACAAATGGCAAATGTGAATATTAAATTTAATGGAAAGGATTTTCTATTATCGTGTGACAATGGACAGGAAGAACATCTTGAAGAACTTTCTCAACATTTAAATGAAAAATTTAACAAACTTAAGTCTGAACTAGGTAGCATCGGGGAAAATAAACTTCTTTTAATAGCCTCGATCAAAATCATGGATGAATATTTTGAAACAAAAAAAAAAATTGATGAAAAAAGAGAAGAACTTAAAAATTTGTCAAATAAATTTAAAGAGCTGAAGTCTTTAGTCTATAAATATAGAGATGAAAAGGAAAAAGAAATAATGAATTTAAAAAATAATCAAGAAAATTTTAAAGAGGAGATAGAAAAGAATAAAGAAATTTATGAAAAAATTATAGAAAATGCGACAGATCAGATTGAAAGTTTCATACAAAAATCAAATCTACAAAATAAAATTCAATAAATAAACGTGTCAAAAACCTTAATTAGGAAAAAAATTCTAAAAATTAGAAGACTGAAAAAAAGCAAAAGCAATATTAAATTTAATACGATTTATTCATTAATAAAAAAAGTTAATAATTTAAGAAAAAAAGTAGTTGGAGGTTATTATCCAGTAAACTTTGAAATAGATGATTTGGAAATTCTTAAAAAGCTAGAGAAAAAAAAAATCAAAGTTTCTTTACCTATAATTAAAAAAAATTTTGCGATGAATTTTATAAAATGGTCTTTTAAAGATCCTTTAAATATTAATAAGTATGGTATACCAGAGCCCAACAAAGGAAATAATGTTTATCCTGATATTTTATTGGTCCCAATAGTAGCTTTTGATAAAAAAAAAAACCGTTTGGGCTATGGTGCGGGATATTATGATAGGTTAATAAATTCGATAAGAAAAAAAAAAAATATTTTAACAATAGGCCTTGCTTATGATTTTCAAGAAGTTAAAAAGATTCCAATTTCAAAATATGATCAAAAATTAGATTATGTAGTTACAAATAATAATATTTTATAATGAAAATTCTTTTTTTAGGCGACATTGTTGGAGAATCAGGTTGTAAAGCAGTAAAAAAATATTTACCTGAACAAATTAAAAAAAATAAACTAGATTTTGTTGTTGTTAACGGAGAAAATGCAGCCAACCAAGGTGTTGGCATTACTGAAAAAATTACCAGAGAATTATTAGAATGTGGAGCTGATGTTATCACAACAGGCAATCATGTTTGGGATCAAAAAGAGGCAATTGAATATATAAAGAAAGAAAATAGACTTTTAAGACCAAAAAACTTACCAGAAACTTCTCCTGGAAAAGGTTTTGGAATTTATAAATCA
>Ga0315334_10003017_pt1 | contig 10539 bp, 14 predicted proteins | sample M150034915metaG_FD_205555 | JGI IMG/M metagenome (GOLD analysis project Ga0315334, IMG submission 205555) | Ammonia-oxidizing marine archaeal communities from Monterey Bay, California, United States - M1 500m 34915 | ecosystem: Environmental > Aquatic > Marine > Intertidal zone | place: USA... | reverse complement strand
TCCAAACTAAAATGGAAGGCGATTTCTCAACAGGTAACGTAAGATACAAAGCTAGAGAAAGATACTCGTTTGGAGTATCCGACCCTAGAGGTATCTACGGTGTTGAAGGTGCGTAATAATTAACAAACTAAGGGGCCGCCTTAAAACGGCCCCTTTTTTATTTATAAGGGTGAATATGAAAAATTTCCTAGTACAGATATGGGCTTACGATTATAACGCTAAATTTACAGTTTTAGCGGAGGATAATGTTGAATCAATTGAGCAATCCATCCTTGACAAACTAGGAGAAAAGTCTATAAAGTGGGAATCAACGGGAATGTTTCACGATACCCGTAGAATAACCTATGAGGAGGTTAGTCATGATACAAGACCTGTACAAACAAAAGAGGTCCTTGGAGTTCAGGTGGCAGTCTGAGTATGAGCAAAGTGGTAAATATACTCTGGACATGGTTGAAATTGATGAGAAAATTAAAAGTATCATCACTGAGATCAAAGCCGAAGAGTTTAAAATTGCTGATAGAGAAAATAAAATCAGGAGTTCGGCTGCCCAAGTTTCTGTGGCAACTTAGATAAACGCCACATCGCTGAAATCGTACTTTTATGCAAGGATCTCTTGCACTCTTTTAAAAATTATCATATATATAAATCACTATACAATTATTAATTAGATATAGACGCGTATAGTCGACGGCCTAGAGACTATATCTAAATTAACTAGGAGGATTATAATTATGGCAAAAACAAACTTTTCGGGACCTATTACAACAGGACCGATACAAGTAAATACCGGCACAACTGTTGGGACAAATGTTAGAGACGCTGCGTTCGTAAAGAACTCTATGTGTTTTCCGTTTGATTTTAATAGTATTGCCGTCACTACGGACGCTAACAGATTAGCAACTACTACAGCTAATCCAATTGGAACTGACGATGTTACACTTGTAGACGCTACTCAAAATGTCCCGGGCATTACTGCCGTGGGTGGTTTTGAAATGGCATCTTTTATTACAGTTACTACTTCAGGATCAGATAGTGGAAAGGTTGCAAGTGTCGTTGGAACAGATATCTTAGGTAATGCACAAACTGAAGATATAACAATGGCAAGTGCTGGTGTAGTTAGTTCTGTTAAATCTTGGAAAACTGTAACAGCGATTACGTACGATGCTGTTACATTAGGTACAACTGAGTGGGGTGTTTTAACAACTGGAGCAGTTTCTGTTCTAGCTAGATCAATGTTCAACGCTAATCCGTTGTCTCAAACATCTACTACAGTTGATAAAAACTTAGCTAACAATATCGTGATTCCACCTTTTTCTAGAATCACAGATGTTCGTTTAAACAACAGTGTGGCGTATAGTCAAATAACAACTTGTAGAGTTGGTTCTAATGTTGCGCAAGCAGCAGGGGCTACTTTAAATAGTATTGAATTAGACTATTTTGCAGGCGATACATCGGTAGATGTAAAAGCAATTGCTTCTCATCATGTTCCAGTACTTTTAGCACAATCAGCTGCTCAACAAGACAGTTGTATGAATGTATCTGATGGTGATGCGAGTGGATATGAGATTGATAAAGCGGTAATTATTACTATGACTCATGCTTCATCAATAGCAACCACAGGTAATAGTTATTTAACTATTGATTGGATGCAAAAGATAAACGCAACTAACTAATAAATTATTCTAAGCTCCTTCGGGAGCTTAGACATATTAGGAGAAAAAAATTATGGCAAATGTATCAGCGGTAAAAGCGAAATTTTTTGAACCGCAAGGTTCCGATACGGATATAGTATCAGCAGTAGCTTCAGCTACATCTTTAGTTATAGCTGACGCAGGACCTTACGGAAATCTTACAGAAACAATAACAGTCACATCCCCTAGTGGTAATAACACTGGGATCACTTTCTCAATAGTGGGAACTGATGGTAATGGTGATGCTCAAACAGAGACTGGAGTAACAGGACCGGGAGCAGGACTGACAGTATCTTTTACAGATAAATATAAAACAGTAACTAGTATTACTGCTTCAGGATCTATTACAACTTCTATTTCAGCTGGAATATTGGGAACAGGAGACCTTACTGGAGTTGTATTCGCAGGAAGAACGAGAATCAGAGGAATAACAGGTACAAGTAAAGCTTCTGCTGGAAATATTGTTTTTAAAAATACTTCAATAACAGGAACTAGTTTATTAACAATTCCTTTAACAGGCGCAGTGTCTTCTATAGACCCTTATATTCCAGATAATGGGGTACTGTTTAAGGCGGGTGCATATGTAAATTTAACTGCAGCTGATGTCACAGGTGTAACAGTATATTACGACGGGTAAGGAAACTGTATGGCTAACGTTACTTCAGGAACAGCAACGTTCGGGAAAACGTTTGCAATTGATGACATCATTGAAGAAGCTTTCGAGAGATGTGGTATTAGAGGAGTCGCTGGTTACCAGTTAAAAACTGCCAGACGCTCTTTAAATATTATGTTTCAAGAGTGGGCGAACAGAGGTATTCATCTCTGGGAAATCGCAGATGGTTACTTAACTCTTGTCGCTTCTACCAATCAATACATTGGCTATCGTTCAAGCGCTGATGGAACTTCAACTTTATTAAATAGTGCAGGTGCCGCTTTATATGGTACGGACGATGTTTTTGAAGCTTCTTATAGAAGTAGCGCAGGTACAACAAGTCAATCCGATAGTCCTTTAACAAAAATTTCAAGATCAACTTATTCAGCTTTATCAAATAAATTAGCTTTAGGACAACCTTCACAATACTGGGTTCAAAGATTTATAGATAGAGTTACGGTTACTTTATACACGACTCCAAGTTCAAGTCAGGCTGGAGATCAAGTTCAATTTTATTACATGAAAAGAATCGAAGATGCAGGTGCTTATACTAATGCAGCTGATGTTCCTTATTATTATATTCCATGTATGTGTGCAGGGTTAGCTTATTATGTAAGTATGAAATACTCACCAGACAGAACACAAAATTTAAAATTACTTTATGAAGATGAATTACTAAGAGCGGAGGCAGCAGATGGTTCGGAAGCGAGTACTTTTATTACTCCGAAAACATATTATCCATCCAGCGCATAGTTATGGCGAGATTTGCACAAGGAAAATTTGCATTAGCAGTTTCAGACATTAGTGGACAATCTTTTCCATGGAATGAAATGGTTACACAATGGAATGGATTGTTTGTACACTATTCAGAATTTGAATCTAAACAACCACAATTAGATCCTAAACCAAGTGCTGCAGATCCAACTGCTTTACCAAAATCACGACCACAACAACCTTCTCCAGATGCTTTAAGATTTTTAGATTTTAATGCTTTAACAACTGTGTCTGCAGCTTCAGGACTTATGAATGTATATTCAGTAGATCATCAAAGAACTTATGGAACTACTATAAGATTTAGAGGACCCCCTACGACTTCTCCTGGTACAGGAACTCCTGATACTCCAGGTGATGATGGTCCCGTTGCAGGTAATCCAGTTCCTGGATTCGCGAACATTGCAAACATAGATGGGATACTCGGTGCTACAATTTGTGGAGCTTCAGGATTTTCAGTAGTTCCTGGTAAATATACTACAGTCACAACAACTTTATTTTCTTCAATTTCTAGTGCTACTGTTACAACAGGAATTGTTTTGACGAGCGCTACTAATTTTAAAACAAGTGGCCCTCGTGTGCCTACTATTAACAATCCAAGTGGAACACCTATAAATGCTGTTTTAGTTGGAACTGAAATTATTACTTATACTGGGATTAATGGTAAACTTTTAACTGGAGTTACCAGAGGCGCTCATGGAAGTACTGCTGCTACTCATTCTGCTGGAGCAACGGTGCGAAATTTATTGACTCCAGATAATTATTATTATTTTAATAGCGCAGGAACAGCAACTACTGGACAAATTAGTGGAGGTGGCTATAATACATCTTCAGGACCAGTAACATTAAAAGCGATAGGACCACAATAATATGCCATCAGGATTAACATACACTTTAGATAATTTACGAACTGATATTAGAGGTTATACCGAAGTAGGAGATACAGTTTTTAGTGACACTGTTTTAAATACATTTATTATAAACGCTGAAAATAGAATTTACCGTTCTTTTGATGCTGATTTAGAAAGATTCTATGCGACATCTAGTTGTATAATTGGGAATAGATATGTGTCAATTCCATCATATTTACGAGTTATTAGATATATTCAATTAACCAATGATGATGGGGATCAAGTTTATTTAGAACAAAGAGATCCTAGTTTTATGGCAGAATATTATTCGACTCCAAGTTCTTCTTCAACTAGTATCCCTAAATATTATGCAAATTGGGATGAAAGTTATTGGGTTGTAGCTCCTACACCAGATACAGCTTACGCAATTACTATGGCTTTTAATAAAGAGCCAACGAGTTTAACTGATGCTTCAGTTAGTGCTAGTGGAACTTATGTATCCAATAAATATCAGGATTTACTTTTATACGCATGTCTGGTAAATGCATATGGGTACTTGAAAGGCCCAATGGATATGCTACAACACTACGATAAGGCTTATAAAGAAGCTTTAGAAACGTACGCGACTGAACAAATGGGTCGTAGACGCAGAAACGAATATCAAGATGGAGTTATTCGTCTTCCTATTAAATCTGAATCACCATCAACTTTTTAAGGAGATAAAAAAATATGGCAAACGTAATACCTTTTTCATTTCGAGGAGAATTATTCTCAGCAACACATGATTTTGCTTCAGGAGGAGATCAGTTTAAATTAGCTTTATATACTGCGAATCCTTACAACACATCGAGCACTGTTTATAATGCAACAAGTGAAGTGAGTGCTTCTGGAACAAACTACACTACAACTGGCAATGTTTTGACTGGTAATGCAGTCGCTTATGGAACTGCTGTTGCATCTTGTGATTTTGATCCGAGTGTATGGTCTACAGCTAGTTTTACAGCAGCTTATGGAGCAATTTATAATGATGATAAATCAGATAAATTATGTGTAGTATTAGATTTTTCAGGAAATAAAACTGCTACGGCAGGTACGTTTACAGTTACATTCCCGAGTCCATCGTCACCGGCGGATGCGATTATAAGCATGGCTTAAGGAGAATAAAAAATGGCTTTAGTTATAAATGACAGAGTAAAAGAATCGAGTACAACTTCTGGAACAGGAACATTAGATCTTGCAGGAGTCGTAACAGGTTTTGAAGGTTTTGTTGCAGGAATTGGTGATACCAATACAACGTACTATTCAATTTTTGAACAAGGAACTACTAATTGGGAAGTTGGAGTTGGCACCGTAACAGATGCTGCAACTGATACTCTTTCAAGAACTACAGTTATCTCAAGTTCTAATTCAGATTCATTAGTAAGTTTTCTTGGTGGTACACTAGATGTATTTTGTACTTTACCAGCAAGTAAAGCTATTTATTTAGATACGTCTACACCAGCAGTACCAGTAGGAGCAGCGAGCGCAGGATTTGCATTAGCAATGGCTGTCGCGTTATAGGAAAAAATTATGGCACAAGATTTTAGAAACGATATACAAAGAAACGTAGGAACCGTTCAGCAACTATTGTTGGATGCAGGAAACTATGACGCCGTGATAGGAATTAGATGTTGTAATGTACATGCAACTAACACTATTGCTTTGGATGTTTATATAATAAATGGCGGAAATAATTATTACATCGCTAAAGATGTAAGCGTTCCACCAAATTCTGCAATTGAACTCATTCAAGGGGGCGCTAAAATTGTTCTTAAAAGTGGAGACGATTTGTATGCAGTCAGTGATGTTGCATCTTCCGTTGATATTGTTACTTCGTATATTGATACAATTAGTTCTTAAGGAGAATTATGACGGCAATAATAAATGGAATCCAGTACGTTGGAGGCGCAACAGGCGCTAACGATTTTATAAACAATCAAGCATCCAGCTTGAATGTTACTCAAACAATTGAAAATGGTGTCTTAGCTGGTCCAATTTCTATTCCGGCAACAATCACAATAACAGGAACGTTGGTAGTAGTTTAATGAGTAAAGTAGAAGTAAATACAATTGAACCACAATGCGGAACAACTTTAACAGTTGGTAAGTGTACAACTAGTGTAGCTGTTCCAGGAAATGTTGTTAAATCAAATGCAGTACAAGCTTCAGATGGTGGAAATATTGTAAATCAATGTGGCACTACAATAACTTTAGGCGCTTCTGGTGATACAGTTGCTTTAGCGAGTGGTGCATCACAAACAGGTTTTGGAAGTCCAGGTCAAGTTATAGATTGGCAAACAGGTTCAATTAAAACTGCAACTTTTACCGGGGTTGCTGATCAAGGTTTTTTTGTAGATACTTCTGGTGGAGCAGTTACATGTAATCTACCCGCAGGTTCTGCAGGAGATGCAATTGCTTTAAATGATTATGCAGAAACTTGGGATGGTAATAATTGTACCGTCACACCAGATGGCACAGACAAAATCAATGGTGTAAATGCAAGTGCAATATTAGATACTAAAGCTCAATCTCTAACTTTTGTTTATATAGATGCAACTCGAGGTTGGAAAACTGTAATAGATTCATCGGCTCAAATTACAGGTTCAACAGGGTTTATTGCGGCCGCTGGAGGTGATACCACAATTACTTGTGGTGATTACAAAACTCATATTTTTACAGGGCCTGGTACTTTTACAGTATCAGATGCTGGAACACCCGCTGGTTCAAATACAGTGGAATATCTTGTAGTTGCAGGTGGTGGCTCTGGTAATGTAGCAGGTTATGGCGGCGGCGGAGGCGGCGGCGGTGGAGCAAGAGAAAATTATCCTTCTCCAGCGTTTTGTGGTTTTGCTGCCAGTAATGGTGCTTATCCAATTACAGTAGGTGCAGGAGGTTCAGCTGGACCTAATCCTGCTCCCGTGTCTAAAGGAGCAAATTCAGTTTATTCAACTCTTACAGCTACTGGTGGTGGTGCAGGCTCAGGTTCTTGTACTGGTCCAGGAGATTATGATGGAGGCTCTGGTGGAGGAGGTGGTGGTGCATACTTAGCTCCTAACCCAGGTGCAGTTACTCCTGGAGGAGCAGGCAATAGTCCTGCCGTTCCTTGCACGCAAGGTACACCAGGTGGAGCAGGTAAAAGAGGCGGTGGGCCAGCAGGTCCAGTATATTATGGCGGTGGCGGTGGAGGTGGCAGTGTAGCTGGTGCAGATGCACCCGGACCAGGAAATGGTGGTGATGGAAAAAATGTAGCGTGTGCTATGATAGGACCCACTGCCCCAAGCTATGGAACTCCAGGACCAGGTTCAGGAAGATATTTTTCTGGTGGTGGTGGTGGTAGTAGAATTAATTGTGGCACACAAGGTTGTGGCGGCGCAGGTGGTGGATCAGCTGGAAAAGGACCAGGGGGACCTCAACCTCCAACGGATGCTGGCACTATTAACACAGGTGGTGGCTCAGGTGGTGGCGGTGGTTATCCAGGACCTACTATTTTAACAGGTGCTGGTGGATCAGGAATAGTAATAATAAGGTACAAATTTCAATAGGATGATGGTAATATAAAATTATGGCATCAACAATTAAAGTAGACAACGTACAAAATACACCAGGCACTAATATAGTTAGTAAGTGTGGAACAGATGTTACAATTGGAGCTTCTGGTGATACAGTAGCTTTAGCATGTGGTGCATCACAAACAGGATTCGGAAGAACAGGAACAGTTGATTGGGTGACAACTCCAAAAGTTACAGGAGATTCTCCTATTACAGCTGCTACTGGTTCAGGTTATTTTTTAAATACAACAGCAGGAACAATTACAATTAACTTACCAGCAGGAGCTGCTGGATCAATAGTTTCTATGGCTGATTACGCAGCCACTTGGCAAACATATAATGTAACAGTTAGTGCAAACGGATCAGAAAAAATTGGTGGAGAGACTACTGATGCAATTTTATCAACCAAAGGACAATCAGTTACTTTGGTTTATGTGGATTCAACACAAGGTTGGGTTAATACAATGGATTCAACTTCTAATGTTAGAGGTCAAAGCCCATATCTTACAGCAACAGTGAGCGGAGCGTGTAATTCAATTGTAAGTTGCGGAGATTATAAAGTAGCCGTTTTTAAAGGTCCTGGAACATTTTGTGTAGCTACCGTAGGACTTTGTGCTCCCAATAATAATGTAGATTATGTAGTAGTTGGTGGAGGAGGGGGAACATCTGATAGTTCACCTTTGGGCTGTGGTTGGGCAGGCGGCGGAGGTGCCGGAGGATATAGAGAATCTCCAGGTACAGCGACTTGTTATACAGCGTCTCCTTTAGGAGCAGCACCAGCAGCAGCTGTTACAGTTTCAGTTCAAGGTTATCCCATAGCAGTTGGTGGTGGAGGTGCAGGTACGGCGTGTTCTCCAGGTAATGTTTCAACTGCATTATGTATTTCAGGAGCTGGCGGAGGAGGTGGATCACCTGGTAGAAACGTTGCTGGATTAGCTGGCGGCTCAGGTGGAGGCGGAGGTGGTTGCGGCGCTGGTGGAACTGCAGGAGCAGGAAACACTCCGCCAACAAATCCATCTCAAGGATTTAGTGGAGGAATAGGACTACCAGGTTCTCCCGAAGGTGGAGGTGGCGGCGGTGGAGGTGCTGCAGTAGGAGTTGCTGGTGGATCTGGACCATCGTGTTCAGCCGGATGTGGAGGAGCTGGTACAAATACAGGAATTTTAGGAAGTTCACCCTTGGCTCCAACTATTGGAGTGTCAGGACCTGCACCAGGAAGATATTTTTCTGGCGGTGGAGGTGGTGGAAATGGAAGAGCAGATTTAGGAGGAAACAAAACAGCTCCTGGAGGAGTAGGAGGCGGTGGTACAGGTGGATCACCCCCGTGTCACTCTGGAACTGGACCTGGAACGGCTGGCACAGATACCACTGGTGGTGGAGGAGGTGCTGTCGGAGGACAAACAGGAGGTTCAGGAATAGTAATAATAAGGTATAAATTTCAATAATGAGTGAAGTAAAAGTAAATAAAATTAGTCCAAGAACAGCATGTGGAACTGTTACATTAGGAGATAGTGGAGATACATTCACAATTCCTTCTGGTGCAACAATTACCAACGCTGGAACGGCATCAGGATTCGGTGCAACAGGAGAAACTTCCTGGGACACAACAGTTAAAACAACAGGAACCTTTACAGCAACAGCTGGAGTAGGTTATTTTTTAAATACAACAGGTGGAATCATAACAGTTAACTTACCAGCAGGTTCTGCTGGAGACTCAGTAGCTCTTGCAGATTACGCAGGGACTTGGCAAACAAATAAAGTAACACTTACACCCAATGGATCAGAGAAAATAGGTGGAGCAACAGGAAGTGTAGATTTAACCACAGAAGGTCAATCAGTAACTTTTGTTTATATAGATGGTACCCAAGGATGGGTAAATGTTTTAGATTCAACAAGTAATGTTAGAGTAAATCCTTATATAGTAGCAACAGGCGGAACTCCTTGTTCAGGAGCAATTTCTGGTGATTACAAAATTCATACTTTTACAGGTCCTGGTACATTTTGTGTATCAGACATCGCCGCATGTGCTGCTGATAATGTAGTAGATTATTTAGTAGTAGCTGGTGGTGGTGGAGGAGGAGCTGGATGTGGCGGCGGAGGTGGCGCTGGCGCCGGTGGTTTTAGATTTTATGCTAATACTCCAGTCAATCCACAAGCAGGACCAGGTGCTCCAAGAAATGCTCCAGCAGGTATTACAGTTACAGCAACAGGATATCCAATCACAGTTGGTGGAGGAGGAACTCCTGGACCAGGACCAGCATCTTGTTCTGCTGGAAATGGAGGAAAAGGTAATGATGCAGTTTTTAGTACTATTACTTCTACTGGTGGTGGCTACGGAGCAGGTGCGGCTATGGCACCTCCAAATCCAGGAGGTCCAGGTGGGTCTGGTGGTGCATCTGCTAGAAATAAGGGATGTGGAGGAGCTGCTACACCTATTACTAGTCCAGTACAAGGTACAGCTGGATATACAGGTACTACCCCTTTAACTGGCGGTGGCGGTGGTGGCGCTATGGTTACAGGAGGTGCTTCTATAGAATTGCCAGGCCCAAACGAAGGTGGTGGACCTGGAGGAGCTGGAGCAGGAATAACAGGTTTTGGAACAGGTAATGGCCAATGTTCATCCTGCGTACAATATTTTTCAGGTGGAGGTGCAGGTGCAAATTTTATGGCTGCAAGTTGTACTCCAGGACCACCTTCATATGGACTAGGTGGTATTGGTGGAGGAGGTGCAGGTGCATTAGCCGTTGGACACCCAGGAAGTCCTAACCTACAAATGGGCGTACCTGGAACAGATAACACTGGTGGTGGTGCAGGCGCAGGAGGAGAATCTCCAGCAGTAGGTGGTAATAACGATGGAACTGGTGGTGCAGGTGGTAGCGGAATTGTAGTAATAAGGTACAAATTTCAATAATTAATTATGGATTTACATTTTAAATTAAGTATAATATAAGGAGAAACATTATGGCACACTTTGCAAAAATAGGAATG
>Ga0315334_10003016_pt1 | contig 10542 bp, 7 predicted proteins | sample M150034915metaG_FD_205555 | JGI IMG/M metagenome (GOLD analysis project Ga0315334, IMG submission 205555) | Ammonia-oxidizing marine archaeal communities from Monterey Bay, California, United States - M1 500m 34915 | ecosystem: Environmental > Aquatic > Marine > Intertidal zone | place: USA... | reverse complement strand
GAAATCCTTCCGAAAACATGACTGGGTTTATAGGCCTTATCATCCAGCTTAAATCCTTTAATGATATCCTTGATGACACTTTTAGAGTCCTGAGTGTCATAAATTGTGAAATTGTTGGGAAATCCAATTCGGTCGGCATTAAAGCGAAGTATTTTAGAAAACACAGAGTGAAAAGTACCCATCGTAATATTCTTGGCTTCATGAGCTCCCACTATGGATCCTATTCGCTCGGTCATTTCTCTTGCTGCCTTATTCGTGAAAGTCAGAGCCAGAATATTGAAAGGATCAATGTCATTTTCAATCATATGAGCGATTCTGTAGGTCAAAACACGTGTCTTTCCTGAGCCGGCACCTGCAATAACCATTGTAGCACCATACATATGTATAGCGGCTACCTTTTGACTTTCATTCAATTCATCCAGAAAATGCATGAGCGTGTTTTAAACAAAATTACTCATTCGAGGATTCAATTAAAAGCAGAAAATGTGCTTCGTAATAGATTTTTTACACAATTATATATGAATCAAATAAAACAGTTATGCTATTTTTGCACTCAATGAAAAGTATTAAAGTATTTCACAACAATCGCTGTTCAAAAAGTCGACAGGCATTAGCTCTGGTAAAAGAAATTTCCAGCGACATTCAAATAGTTGATTACATGAACATCACTATGAGCAGGGGGCAGCTTCAGGACCTACTAGAGCAGCTGGATATGAAGCCGAACGAATTGCTCAGAAAAGGGGAGTCAGATTACAAGGCGCACGTGAAGGGCAAAGATTTGAGCGATGAGAAGATCATAGACCTCATGCTTTTATATCCTAAGCTGATTGAGCGACCGATTATTGTACAAAATGGAAAGGCTATTGTGGCCAGACCTCCGGAGCTGGTTCACAGTTTTCTTAAGTGATTGCAGTCAATTGTATTGCGTACAATATATATTAATCTAAATTATGTTTTACGACTCTTATTTAGAGTAACTTTGACATTATAATTTTACATGAAACTTAGAAATATATATCTTAAAGCCGGAACCCCTTTTTCCAAATCAATGTATGATTGGTCCGTTGAAAATGCCAATAATGTAAACGAATTGAAAGAAAGGTATGACGTAAATTTTGACCTTTTTGACAGTTTGCTTATTGTAAGTGAAAATCAATCAATTTCTAAGGAAAACTGGAATTTGAAGGCCTTATTTGATAAAAACCAAAAACCGAGCTATCGTATAGATATTAACGGTACCCTAAATTCTGCTATTGCCAATATTGAATTATGGCTTGAATCCAATAAGTCAAAAGATCTGTTAATAGTTGGTAAAGACGAAATTGTGAAGAATAAAAATCTGGATAGATTTCTGGAGAAGCTGAATGTGGTTACTCTCTAAGCTCAGCTCCCAGCTCTTTGCTTAAGCGTGTTCTGATACGTTCCATGATTTTGTCAATATGTGCATCTTTAAGCGTTTCTAAATCATTCTGAAAAGTAAAGGAAACGGCATAAGATTTTTTGTTTTTCGGAAGCTTATTTCCCTCATAGACATCAAATAGGTTCACCTTTTTTAGAAGGGTTTTCTCACAATCTTTTGCTATTTTTTCAATTGATTCATACGTGATTTCTTTATCAAGAATAAGTGAGAAATCTCTTTTCACGAAAAAAGTTTTCGGTAATTCTTTAAAAGCTATCCTGGAGCTGTCTTTCAATTTTAAGACCTGCTCAAGATTCATAATACCCATATAGACTTTACCTTTGAAACCTATTATTTGTTTTATTTCATTTGAAACTTCTCCATATTCAAAAATGCATTGTTTTTTGAATAGCAAATTTTGAGAGCTCTCGAAATACGGGGATTTCTCCGCTTCTTTCTCTATGAGATGTAATCCGAGCTTGTCTTTTATACTACTGCAAATTCCTTTGATGTCGTAAAAATCAACAGATTCGTTGTCGTATTTCCACGATTCAGGTTTTTTGTTTCCAGCAAGTACGAAAGCCAGCTGGCGTGACTCATTATACTTTGAATTGACTTTATTGTATGTTTTTCCAAATTCGAATAATTTCAGGGTATTATTCTGACGGTTTTGATTGTATTTGACATTTTCTAAAAGACCGTACATGAGACTCGTTCTCATGGTATCCAATTCTCTGCTTAGTGGATTAAGGATTTTTACACATTGCGCATCCTTAGATTGGTTTTGATTTTGCTCTTTAAGATATTCCTTACTAAGTGAATTATTGATTACTTCATTGAAGCCATGAGACACAAACCATTCTGCCAATGTTCTTTGAATTCTCTCACTATTATTCTGGTCGTTATTCTCGAATGAAACATGCCATTTTTTAGGAATGGGAACCTGATTGAATCCATAAATTCTCAATACTTCCTCCATTATATCTTCAGGCCTGTACACATCTCTTCGGTATTGTGGAACAACAAGCTCAATAGTGTTTTCCTTACCCTTTTTACACTTAAAATCAAGATTTTCAAGAATGTGTATTATTTCCTGATCACTCACTGTAATTCCAAGTCGTTCTTTAAGCGTTGCGGTATTCAGTTGAATTGTGCATGGTTTTTCCATTTTTGATTCAAGCGTTTTTGGAGGCATTACCAGAACGCCTTTTGTGATGTCGAGAATCAATGAGATTGCCCTGTCCATTGCATCCTGAGTATAGCTGGGATCAACACCTCTCTCGAATCTAAAGCTCGCATCGGTCTGAAGCCCATGAAGTTTTGATGTTTTGCGTATGGATGTGGCATCGAAAATGGCAGACTCCAAAAATATGGCACTACTGGACTCAGAAATTCCAGAATCCTGACCACCAAATACACCGGCAATACAAAGATTTTTTGAGCCATTGGTAATCATGAGCTCCTCACCATCTAAATTTCTTTCTATACCATCAAGGGTGGTGAATTTTTGATTCTTCTTGGCTTTTTTAACAAGAATTTTCTTCTTTATGGCTTTAAAATCAAAGGCGTGAAGAGGTGTTCCGAATTCGTACATAACAAAATTAGTCACGTCGACTACATTATTAACAGAATCAAGACCAATTGAATGCAATGCTTTTTGTAGCCAATCTGGGGAAGGTTCTACTTTTATACCATCAATTACTGCTCCAATATATCTCGAACATAAGCTCGTATCCTCTATTTGAATATCCACATCAAAATCTGGATTGGAATTTAATTTAAATGTATTTGTTACAGGTAATTTTAATTTCCTCTTTGTTTTCTTATGAAAATTTAGATATGCTTTAAGATCCCTTGCTACTCCTATATGACCCATTGCGTCACATCTATTAGGCGTTAAACCAATTTCAAGCCTGTAATCAGAATTAAGATTAAAATAGTCTGCCGCCTGACTACCAAGCTTGGCATTTTTATCAAGTACCAATATTCCGTCATGTGAATTACCAAGTCCGATTTCGTCTTCAGAACAAATCATTCCGAAAGATTCAACACCTCTTATTTTGGCTTTTTTTATTTTGAACGGTTTATCTGGCTTAGGATATAAAGTGCTACCCACAGTAGCAACGACAACTTTTTGTCCCTTATCCACATTTGGAGCTCCACATACTATTTGAAGTATTTCGTTTCCAGTATTTACCTGAGTTACTTTAAGCCGATCCGCATCAGGATGTTTCACGCAGCTTTTGACCTGGCCGATAACAAGCCCGTCCAGACCTCCTTGAATTTCTTCAATTTTTTCCAATCCTTCAACCTCAAGACCAGTATCTGTTAATATTTCTGAAACCTCCTGTGGAGACAAATCAAAATCAAGATATTTTTTAAGCCAATGGTATGAAACTTTCATTAAATAGTATTTCCATGCGAATTTATTAATAATGGACTAATCTCTAACCTCGATTACAGAATATTCACCTCTCTTTCTAAAGAAATATTAAATTTTTCTTTCACATCCTTCATAATTTGCTCAGATAGCTCCAAAATTTCATTTCCTTTAGAATTTTTTAAGTTGACTAAAACAAGAGCCTGTAAATGATGTACTCCGTATCTATCATCTATAGTTTTTCCTTTCCATCCACATTTTTCTATAAGCCATCCCGCGGCCAGTTTAACATTATTATCTGGTCCTGGATAATGAGGAATATCCGCATTCTCCTTAATCAAGCTTTTCAACTCTTCATTAGAAACAAGAGGATTCTTAAAAAAACTTCCTGCATTACCTATAATTTTTGGATCTGGGAGTTTTGACTGACGTATTGCAATTACAGCATTGCTCACATCTCTAATAGTTGGATTGAAAATTTTTTGCGCTTTTAATTCGTCTTCAATTGCTCCATATGTTGTATTCAGCGTATGCTTTTTACTTAGTTTTAATGCAACACGACAGATTACATATTGATCCTTGTATACATTTTTAAAGACGCTTTCTCTATACCCGAATTTGCAATCTGAAGAAGTAAAGCGGTGTATTTTACCACTTTCTAAATGATACGCATCGAGATATTCAAAAACATCTTTGATTTCAGTGCCATAAGCCCCAATGTTCTGCATTGGACTGGCACCAACATTTCCAGGAATTAAGCTTAAGTTCTCAATTCCTCCGTAGCCTTTATCTATACAATTTAGCACGAATTCATGCCAGTTCACTCCGGCACCAGCTTCAATAATCACGTGATTACTGGTCTCTTCTACGGTCTTAAACCCTTTAATGTCATTTTTAATTACAAGTCCTTCGAAATTTTTGGTAAACAATATATTACTGCCTCCTCCTAAAATAAAAAGCCGTTCTTGCTCTGATTTTTTTAGCGCCTTGTCAATATCTTCTTCGCTTCTAACTATGCTGTATAGTTTTGCTTTCGCATCAATTCCAAATGTATTGAAGTCTTTTAGAGAGAAGTTTTTTTCAATCATAATTCAAAATTAAATTCATTATTAAGAGGTTTGACGATTTTCATAAAAACATACTAACATTAGCCCCTTAATTTTGAAGTTTATCTACTGTTAAAAACTTACAAAAAAAGAATGGTACCTCAGAAGTGTTACTATTTTTGTGATAATCCGTTTTTAGTATAAAATTCTATGACTCGAATAATCTCATCTCTGCTATTTATTGTTTTTGCATTTTCTTATGTAAATGCACAATTTGATCCTTCAGGCCTGAATACTACGCTGAAATATAAGGAGGTCCTTGAGAAAGTAACCAGATATTATGTGGACGATACTGATCCAGCCGAACTTACAGAAGCAGCCATTGTTGCCTTACTCGAAGAGCTGGATCCACATTCTACATATATCCCGGCGGATGAGTTGCAGGCGGCCCAAACAACCATTAATGGAAGCTTTGTAGGTGTAGGTATTCGATTTCAGATAATGAAGGATACCTTAAATGTAGTTGCTACCATTTCTGGTGGACCAGCTGAAAAGTTAGGTATTCTTCCCGGCGATAAGATTGTTGCAGTTGATGGTAACAGTATAGCTGGTATAGGATTGAAAAACAGTGATGTTCGTGAGCAACTGATGGGAGAGCTGGGAACTAAAGTCAAAGTGGAAATTCAGCGAAGAAAAGCCAAAAAGAATCTGGTGTTCAATGTCACTCGAGATAAAATACCTGTTTTTTCAGTGGATTCTTATTATATGATTGACGATAAGATTGGATACATTAAATTGAATAGTTTTTCAAGAACTACTGAATATGAGGTTCGGGATGCGATAAGGAAATTAAAATATTCGGGGATGAAAAATTTAATTTTTGATCTTCAGGGTAATGGGGGAGGCCTTTTGGATGCTGCACATAAATTGGCTGATGAATTTTTATCAAATGAAAAGCTGATTGTATATTCTGAAGGAAGGGCTCAGCCCAGAAAAAATTTACGCGCTGGAATAAAGGGCCAATTCGAAAAAGGCAAACTTATCGTTTTAACCGATGAGTATTCTGCAAGTGCAAGTGAAATTCTATCAGGATCAGTTCAGGACTGGGACAGAGGTTTAGTAGTAGGCAGGAGAACATTTGGTAAGGGACTGGTCCAAAGACCTATGGGTTTAAGTGATGGCTCAGAGATTCGATTGACTATAGCAAGGTATTATACTCCAACCGGACGATTCATTCAGAAACCTTATGACGATGTGGAGTCGTATCGGAAAGATATTTCAGAGCGTTATCTAAATGGAGAATTCGTGCATTCAGATTCTATTAAAATGCCTGATTCGTTAAAATTTAAAACCTTAGTTACCAACAGGACTGTTTTTGGAGGTGGAGGAATTATGCCTGACTTTTTTGTACCCTTGGATACTACGGAGAACTCAGATTATTATTCCACTTTAATTCGAGGTGGGTTTTTAAATACCTTCTCCTATGATTACACCAATGAAAACAGAAAGAGTTTATTGAAGAAATATCCGAATTTCAAATCTTTTAATGAGAGCTTTACGTGTAATGACGAATTTATGGACATCTTTTTTGAATTCGTTTCAGTTGAGGACTCTACATTAAAGTTTGCTGAAGAAGAATATGATATAAGTGAGCGGTTAATTAAGCTAAGATTGAAATCGTATTTGGCAAGAAACTTATGGGATACGAATGAATTTTATCAGGTATATAATGCATCAAACGAAATCTTAAATAGAGCCGTCGAAATTTTAAAGGGGGATGAATACGATAAAATTGAATTAGATCAATAATGAGTAGACGTGTTGTAATAACAGGTTTAGGTGCCCTAACACCGATTGGTGAAGATGTGGAAACATTTTGGGATAATTTAAAGAAAGGAAAGAGCGGTGCGGCTGCGATTACCAAGTTTAATACTGAAAATTTTAAGGCCAAATTTGCTTGTGAACTCAAATCCTATAATGCTTTGGATTTCTTTGATAAAAAAGAGGTCAGAAAGTATGATTTATTCAGCCAGTATGCGCTTGTTAGTGTAGATCAGGCAGTAAAAGATGCTGGCATTGATTTCGAACAGCTTGACAGACAACGCATAGGAGTAATATGGGGTTCTGGAAATGGAGGAATTCAAACCTTTCAGGACCAAATGATGGAATTTTGCTCTGGAGATGGTACACCGCGTTTCACTCCTTATTTCATCCCCAGAATATTAGTAGATATTGCTTCGGGAATTATCTCAATAAAATACGGCCTGCAGGGAGTTAATTTTTGTCCTGTTTCTGCCTGTGCGACGTCTAATACTGCACTAATAGAGGCATTTAATTACATCAAATGGGATAAAGCAGATATGATAATAAGTGGTGGATCAGAAGCAGCCATTACAGAATCTTCTATGGGTGGTTTTTCTTCTGCTCGGGCCTTATCCACAAAAAATGACTCACCGGAAACGGCATCCAAACCCTTTGATGTGGAACGAGATGGTTTTGTTATGGGTGAAGGGGCTGGCGCATTGATTGTTGAAGAATATGAGCACGCTCTAAAAAGGGGAGCTAAAATATATGCAGAAATTGCAGGTGGTGGTATGGCAGCTGATGCCTATCACTTAACAGGAACACATCCGGAAGGTGAAGGCGCAGTATTGGGAATGAATGAAGCGATTCGGGAAGCCGGGATCACAGCAGGCGATATAGATTACATAAATATGCATGCTACCTCAACACCATTGGGTGACAAATCGGAGTTAGTAGCTGCTCAACGCGTGTTTGGGAATAATTCAGAGGTCACCATTTCTGCAACCAAATCAATGACAGGACATCTACTAGGTGCAGCAGGTGCTATAGAAGCAATTGCCTGTATTAAGGCGATAGAACACGATTTTGTACCGGCTACCATTAATACCAAAACTATTGAACCTGAGTTTGCGAACCTGTTTGATTTCCCCTTAGAGAAAGGAGTTTCGAAAAAAATCAACTATGCTATGAGCAATACATTTGGGTTTGGTGGTCATATTGCGTCTGTTCTCCTAAAAAAACTGGAAATATAGAAATGGATTGTTTAAGGAGAATGGATAAAACACAATGGCATAAGTTAGTGATGTCGGTTTTGTTCATCCTTTATGCACTTGTCGTATTTGCTCAAAAAAACACCCACACTATATCAGGATCTGTAAAATCAGCTGATGGAAAGCAAATAGAATATGCCACGGTTAAACTAATCAATCCAACAGATTCTTCTTTAATTGGAGCCATGTATGCAGATTCGCTGGGTAGGTTTTCCTTTTCTGCCGTTGATTGCAGTCTTCCTTTCGTGCTAAAAGTTTCACATATTGGCTATAAAACAGTACTACTTCCTCCTTTTACTTCCATAAAATGCGATGATATGGATTTAGGGACCTTGGAATTGCTTCTGGACACTTCTATAGATCTTGAAGAAGTTAAGGTAACAGCTCAGATTGATGTGCTGAAAGCAGGAATAGACAAAAAAGTGTACAATGTAGGAGAGGATATTTCAGTAAAGGGAGGGACGGCCAATGATGTCCTGAATCGATTGCCTTCAGTCGAGGTTGACGAAGATGGAGGAGTGACACTTCGCGGAGACGGTTCAGTTATAATTCTGATTAATGGAAGACCGAGCTCATTAAGTGGAGGAAATGGAAAAACTCTGCTTGATGCCTTACCGGCGGGTTCTATTGAACGCGTTGAAATTGTGAGCAATCCATCTGCTCGCTACGACCCGGATGGCACATCAGGCATTATCAATATTGTGCTTAAAAAGAACAGACTCAAGGGTTTTAATGGGGCTTTATCCACGAATATAGGAAGTGGTGATTTGTCTGGAGGTAATATTTATGAAGGAAATATTTCGCTCAATTATCGAAACAGCAGAATTAATTCATTTTTAAGCTACAACGGAAGAAGCTATCAAGGCTATAGAAATAAATTTTCAGATATATATGAGGAGATATCACTGGACTCAAGCGCGCACCTTGATCAAAACAGACTAGGTACAGATTTAAATATTTCACAGACCTGGATGGCGGGACTGGATTTTTCTATTAACAAGAATCAAAAAATCGGTATATATGCCAACTACAGTCTTGGAAGAAGAGAAAGAACGGGTGATTTATGGAATTCAATTTATAATCAGGATGGAATTCGTACGGCTTTATGGAATCGAACAAGCTTTGATCCTAAAACAAGAACCAATATGGATTTTGGTCTTAATTATGAGTGGCTGTTTCATGGTGAAAGAGGTAAGCTGCAGTTTAATTTAAATCAATCTGTCGGAGACGAGGATATTAACGGCTATTATGGCGAATATTATTATACTCCGGACTCTGTTTTAAATGGCTTGGATTATTTGTCTCAAAGTTTGCACAATATTGAAACGAATAATATAAATACAGCTCAGCTGGATATTGAATACATATTTCCTGAAATAAATTCCAGAATAGAAACCGGTGCCAAGAGTATAATTAGGTCACAGTCTGTAAATACCTATTCAGAGTCTTATAATCATTTACTTGATAGCTACGTGGAAGATACCATAGCGAATTTCGATTATATGTATGATGAACGAATTTATAGTCTGTATGGTATATTCGGGCAGCAGCTTAACAAGTTTAAATATCAGGCAGGTTTGAGGTTAGAGAGTGCTTATCAGATTCCAAACCTTGTTTCGGACAGCCAGAAAATTGAAAATCACTATTTTAATTTGTTCCCTTCGGCTCATTTAAAATATGCATTGAACGATAAAAATGAACTTGGCCTTAGCTATAGTCGCAGAATATCAAGAGCGAGAGCAAATCAATTAAATCCATTTACAAATTACGCGGATCCGTTTAATTTGAGAAGAGGAAACCCTTATCTGCAACCCGAATACATTCATTCCTTTGATTTGGCATATACCTATGAAAGCAAGATATTTTCTTTGACTTCCAGTATATATTACCGAAGGAGTAAAGGCGTAATCAGCCGAATCAAAGAGTTTTATGATAACAATACAAGTGCGGTGACCTATCAGAATATGACCAATAGAAATGCTTTGGGCACCGAATTGGTACTGCTTTTCAAGCCGTATAGCTTTTGGAGGACAAGTGCTTCTTTTAACGGAAACTTAGTAGAGTATTTTACTGATATTGAAGGATTGACTAATACCTCCGGGGCTTATCTTAAAGCCAAATTTAATTCGACTATCGAATTTTGGAAAAAGACGGCAAGTTTTCAGGTAAGCTATGGATATAACGGACCTCGGGTTTCTATGCAAGGCACTGTACAAAGAAAAGGAACATTGGATCTGGCATTTGATAAAAAATTCTCTGAGGGTAATCTTTCTTTAGGGTTCAGAATCTCAGATTTACTTAATCAGCAGGCTTTCTATCTTGATATTTCCAGAGAGAATTTTGACCAGGTAGCATATTACAAATGGATGTCCAGAAGGTTCTTCGTTACAGCAAGCTATAAATTTGGTAAGGTAGAATTTAAGAACAAAAATAAAGCTGCTGACTCCAATTCGTCATCCGATTAGTTTTTAATTGTCTCACTTAGTATTTGTATTCTGCGAAATTCTTTTAATAATAGGACATCGTAGTCCATGTAAGAGCTACCTTCTATTTTATCTATATCCTTAAGTAGTGCATGCATTGTCATGCTGTCGAGCTCTTTGGAGACAGCTTCTATTTCAATATGCCCCAGCTTTAGGTCTT
>Ga0315334_10003013_pt1 | contig 10547 bp, 10 predicted proteins | sample M150034915metaG_FD_205555 | JGI IMG/M metagenome (GOLD analysis project Ga0315334, IMG submission 205555) | Ammonia-oxidizing marine archaeal communities from Monterey Bay, California, United States - M1 500m 34915 | ecosystem: Environmental > Aquatic > Marine > Intertidal zone | place: USA... | reverse complement strand
TTAACTAATCTGATTATCGGATGCATTAGAATCACCTACAACTTTGAGAAATATTTCTTCAAGATTTGTTGGTATTGCCGACAAATCATCTATAGCTATATTGTTTTGATTTAAAATTTTTAAAATGTTCATTAAAACAACTTCAGAATCAGTAGAATGTATTGTAATTGTTGCCCCTGTATTAAACTCAATTTTACAATCCTGAATTTTTTCTAAAAGATTTCCTAATGCTTCAGTGTTAGAAGAAACGTGAATTCTGATTGTTTTTTTACGGCCAAATCTTTTTTTAAGTTCATTTGGGGAATCAACAGTAATTATTTTCCCTTTATTGATAATCGCTATATTATCACACAGATATTCAGCCTCAGTCAAAACATGAGTTGTATAGAATATTGTCAAACCTGTTTCTTTTACCTTATTTTTTAGAAAATCTAATAATTTCCGTCTAGCACTTGGATCTAATCCTACTGTTGGTTCATCCAGAAACAATAATTCCATATCATGCATGAATTCTCGTGCAACCTGAACTCGTCTTCTCTGACCAATAGACAGATCTTCATTCCTTTTTTTTCTGATATCTTGTAATTCAAATGAAGATAGTAGTTCCTCTGTACGATTTTTTATGGTTCTGCTGTCAACATTCCACATCATACCATATTTTGCCATAGATTTCTCAACTGACAATGTTGGTTCATAACTTGGTTGCTGTAGAACCACACCAATTTTTTTTCTGATTTGTAAAGGATTTTTACGTGAATCTATCCCAAGAACTGAGACTTTACCCTTTGTTGGTTGAATTAATGTAGTCAGAAGTTTAATAACAGTTGATTTTCCTGCGCCGTTTGGACCTAGAAATCCGAAAACTTGTCCATACTCAATATTCAAGTCAATTCCATCAACTGCAATTAATGAATTATAATTTTTAAAGAGAGATTTAGTTTCAATGCATGACATATTTCCAATTTTTTAATCCTACTAATGTAGGTAATGAACTAAGCCATAATTTTATTAGTAATCTTGTTTTCATAGAATAAATTGTCAGAATTTGAGGAACTTTTATCTAAATTATTGGAAAATGCGCCTGAGTTATCACGATCTGTAATTGAAGAAAGGATTAAGGAGAAGAAAGATAAGATTGGTTCTGGTTATCTCACCGATCAGGGTGCTTTGTTCTTAGTTGCATCAGATTTAGGAATATCACTTGAAGAAACTCAAAAAATAGAGATGGATCTAAAAGATATTTTTGTTGGAGCAAAAGAGGTTACATTACAAAGTCGAGTACTAAATTTGTCACCACCAAAACAGTTTATAAAAAAAGATGGAACGCCATTCTTCCTCAGAACAATGACCGTATATGATAATGACTCTAGAGTGAGCGTGAAACTATGGGATGAAAAAGCAACTTTACCTGAAATTGAGAACTTGAAGCCTGGTGACCTGATAAAAATCATTAAAGCTTATGTAAAATCTGATCTTACAGGCTCACCAACACTCAATATAGGATCTGGTGCAACAGTTGAACTAACAAAAGCAACTAGCAGTATTCCACTAATTGATTCAATTACCATTGATGTGAGTAATGTAAAAGAGGATCAAAAAGATCTTGTGGTTTCAGGTGAGATTAACGGTATGATCAATTTGTTAGAATTTACAAATTCAAAAGGTCAACCATCAACTGCATTGAAATTCAGATTAAAAGGGAGCAATGGTAATTATGTTGGTGCTGTTCTTTGGGGTAAAGATGAATCGGTTTTACCAAAGATGATTTTGCCTAATGCCAAAATCAAGATGTTTGGTGTAAGAACAAAGATTGGTAATCAAGGTTTAGAAATACATGGAAACGATGCAACAATTTTAGAAATTCAAGGAAGTCAAGAAATTGAACCAATTATTATTCGTTTATTGTCTACTTCTAAACCAGATTCTGGAACAACCACTAGTTTAGGAATTGATAAAGAAAAAAACTTGATTCAGATAACTGATGTGGCAGGAATCGTTGAGAAATTTGATCATAATGTAACACTAGAATGTATGCCTTCAAAGATTTTTGGAAATACAATTAGAATTGATCAGGATTCTTTTGTTAGAAAAATTGATGATGACTCTCTACCAAATGTATCTGACCTTAGAACAAAAATTTCTGAGATCAAAGAAGGAAATGATTATTGTGTTGAAGCAATAATTCTAAAAACACCTGAAAGACGAGAAATACAAACTAAAAAAGGAGAAACAGTTTCGTTATCAGAAATGTTTGTTGAAGATGATAGTGCACAAATCTGGATTAAAGGATGGAGACGACAAGCAGACCTGTTAAATAATTATACATCAGGCGATATCATAACAATTCTAGGAATTAATGCAAAACCAGGTCTTGAAGGAAGAACTGAATTAGTACTCTCAGGGCACTCGAAAATTATTAAGAAAAATTAGAACGATCAACCGCTTTTTGATAATTTTCGATCTTTGGTCTTACTACCTATAGACGCTTTTCAGCATCTTGACTATCTCATTCTTAGAAATTGGTTTTATTTTTTCAAAATATGAATAAAGATTCTTAGGTTTATTGGCATTTGGATATGAAGATCTGTGAAATGATTTGAAAAGAGATGGTAATATGAAAAAATCCTTAGTTTCTAGAACATGATCCATTTCAAAATCTGTCAGAAGATACTCGGTCAATTTTTCACCAGGTCTAATACCAGTTATTTTTGTTCTTATTTGATTTGGTTTAAAGCCATATTTTGGAGCAAGAATTTGTTTCATAACATCAAATAGATCACTTAGATACAACAATGGCATTTTGAGAATAAAAATTTCTCCTCCTTTAGCTAAACTTGCTGCGTTTACAATTAATTTTATAGCGTCATCTTTTGTCATGAAAAATCTTTTCATTTTTTTATCCGTCAAAGTAACAGGTCCACCTTTTTTGATTTGGGTTTCAATTTTTGGTAAGATTGAACCTCTGGTATGGAAGACATTACCAAATCTAACAGACGCAAAAATAGTATTTGATCTTGTATTATATGTCTCTGCAGATAGTAATTTTTCTCCCAAAAGCTTTGTTGCACCCATAACACCAACTGGATTTACTGCTTTATCAGAACTAATTGAAATCACTTTTTTTACATTTTCATTTACAGCGGCTCTAACAATGTTATTTGTTCCAATTACATTAATAGCAACTGTCTCAAAGGGATTAATCTCACATCTATCAACATGCTTTAAAGCTGCTGTGTGAAAAATGATATCAATTCCTTTAACTGCAGAGTTTACAGTTTCAGAATTTCGAATATCACCTATAACATATTCAATTTTTTTATCAGTAAAAATTTGTTCCATTTCGTACAATCCGTTTTCATCGTTACTGAAAACTTTGACACTTTTTGCCTTATCTTCTAGGGCTTTTTTGACAATGGATTGACCAATAGAACCAGTTCCTCCTGTCACAAGAATATTCTTATTTTTTAAAATGGTAGACATTAGATTTTTTCAAAATTTCCAACTAATTAAATCATTTTCATTGAATAATATTTGTGGAAAATTCTGATTTAAAACCAAGTATGATTATGAAAGTTTTAGATAGCGTTCGATTTAGCCTACTTTATGGATAAAATACTAGTCACAGGTTCAACTGGTTTTATTGGAAGTAATGTGATAAAGAAATTATCTGATTATGAAGTAATTACAGATTATGATAATTCTGAACGAATTGATTTGCAAAACACAAAACAGGTTATGAAGTTAGATTCGGTTGACACGGTGATTCATCTTGCTGGAAAGATACCATGGAGAGAACTGAGTTCAAATGAATATATTGATAACAATATGAAGTGCACACAAAATATTTTAGAATACTGTGGTAAAAAAAATGTAAAAAAAATAATTTATGTTAGTAGTTATGTTTATGGTCAGCCCAAATATTGCCCAATAGATGAAGAACACCCAGTGAATCCACACACTGCATATGCCAAAAGTAAATATCTTGCAGAAAAAGAGTGTATGGACTATTGTAAAAGGTCTAATCTTAATCTAATCATTCTGAGACCTTTTAATGTCTATGGAGAGTCAATGCGAGCTGGTTTTCTTATATCGAACCTAATTAATGCAGTGAAAAGTGGTAAAAAACTAAACATAGCAAACAAGGGTAGTAAGAGAGATTTTTTACATGTAGATGATTTTGTGGACTTGATTCTAAAAATTGTGGACTATAATTCAAAATTAGAAATCTTTAATGTTGGCTCAGGTTTGTCATACTCATTTGAAGATATTATTAGAAAAATTGAAAAGATTTCAAAAATTAAATTAGAGATAGAATATAATGAAAATGAAAGTTTTATTGAAGACATTATTGCCGATATCTCCAAAATAAAGAGCGAATTGTACTGGGAACCTAGAATAAAGATTGATGATGGTCTTAGGAAAACACTAGAATTAGGATCGATAAGAAGTTAAGAATCCCAAAACCCTCTAGTAAGTGCATATTGTTTCTCAGCAGTCATGATCTGCTTGCAAAGATTTTCATCATCAGTCATGTCTCGTAGAATTCTTGCTGCAGTATCCGCACCTACACCATATCCGGATAAAACAGTTAACGCGGTCTTTCCAAAATTCTCTAACAAAGAAGAAATTTTCCAGGCTCTCTTGTATTTATGCGCCTCATCTCGAGAAAGTTTTTTCCCATTGTGGTTCTTTTGAATAATTTTTTGTAACTCTAAATCTGAAAAATATGTGGCTGTAATCTGTCTACCCTTACAGTACTTGCATCTAAGCGTATTTGGCATATCTTCGGGAGTCACGAGTTTTTGCCAAATTCCACATCTAGCACAAACAAGTCTGTGTTGGGTTTTGGCTAGTCGTTTTTTTACCAAATCTAAGATTGCTGGAGCAATATTTACAGGTGATGGAAAGCTCTTAGTAGTATTATCTAAAATTGGTTCAGCAAGTGTTGAGAAATTTTCAGTATCTATCCATACAACACTAATTTCTTTATTCCTTATTTTTTCTAAGATATATTCTGTACCTAACAGATCAAAATTATCGTGAAACAGTTCTCTAAGAGCTTCTTTTACTAATGGCTCGCCTTCAAATCGCTTATAGATCCAGTTAGCCTCTTGTTTAGTAAATCTTGCTCCACGCTGAACAACATTAAATTGTTTTGCAACACACCAAGTTGTCCAATCCAAATTAATAGTATTTTTCAATGCTATTGACATTATATCATAGATATCAATTTGGTTTGTTAATTCATCAATCAGATGTTTCTCTGAAATTCTTTTTGGAGACGATAGACTAATACGATAAGCATCAGATTTTGTTCTAACAATAGACCCCAGTGTAGATTCTAATAATGAACCAAGTAACTTTGCTATTGTTGAATTAATTTTTGTGCCGAAACAAGCATGTAATACAATTTCCTCTTCAGTACGTTTTGATTCAACAACAATCGTTTTTTCATCTGGAATTACATCAAAATTTAACTCTGAAATTATATTGTTTGAAAATTTTGCCAAACCGTTTTTTACTTTTGTTCTAAGTTGACCAACCTTATTTGCTGTTATAAAATCAACTGGTATGTTTTTACCCTCCCAATGTGGAACTTCACTCTTTCCTGCAACTGGTTCAACGTTTACCTTTAACAATTTCTTATCAATGTTAAGGATACTCCACTGTGAACCACGCAAAACAAAAATATCTCCTTGATCAACACTGCCAACGAATACTGAATCAAGAGTGCCAAGCCATTTTTTGCTAGTTATATCAACTACTCTATATTTTAAAATATCAGGAATTGTTGAAAGATTTTCGAAATGATATCTAAATGATCTTCCTTTTGAATCCCAAAAAGACATGTGTTCTCTATCAATAGATATGAGATATTGTGAATCAAGTGCATTTAAAACATTCAAAAATTCTTCTATTGTTAAATTTCTAAATGGGTAAGCCTGTCTTATTATCTTAAATCCAGTATCTACAGATACATCACCTAATTGCTTAGTCATTCCAACTAAATGATGAGCAAGAACATCAAGTGGAAGATCATGAATTTTTTGTTCTTCAATTGAGGATTCTTCAATTCTTTGTATTATGGCATGTGTCTCAAATTCATCATCTGCATGATTTGTAATGATTAATCCTTTCGCAGATGAATCTCTATTGTGTTTGCTTCGACCAATTCTCTGCATGAATTTGGAAACTTGTCTTGGTGAACCATAATGAATAACTAAATCGATAGAACCAATATCTAATCCAAGTTCAAGTGATGAAGTACATACTACAATACCTGATATGCCATCACGGAGAACGGTTTCAGTTTCTTCTCTTACCTGTCTGGAAAGCGAACCATGATGCAGATCTATCCTCATATTGGTTCTTTCTTTTAATACTGAAGCAAGTGTTTCTGATTCGCCACGGGAATTGGCGAATAAAAGTACCGGTGAATGAATCTTCATTTCTTTAACATAGTCAATAATTCCATCAGCAACTTCATTGATGCCCCCATCGACAAATTTTACATCAACATCATAATTGCGGATTGATTTATCATGTATAATCTCACATTTTCTATTGTTGCCAACAAGAAATTTACCTGCTTCAGAAACATTACCTACTGTTGCTGATAAACCAACTCGATGAACCTCTTTATTAGAATTAAATTGTAATCTTTCCAAACTGATCGACAGTTGGGATCCCCGTTCACTTGGTAAAAGTTCGTGAAGCTCGTCTATTATGACCCACTCTAATTCAGATAATGCAGAAAGATATTTTCCTTGTGATAGTAAAATTACTAATGTTTCAGGAGTTGTGATTAGTACGTCTGGAGGTGAATTGCTAATTTTTTTTCTATTTGTTGGTGTTGTGTCACCATGCCTAATTTTAATATCAAGACCTTCATCTGCACCATAGGTAATAATTCGTCTAAAGACATCTCGATTTAATGCGCGTAATGGTGTAATGTATAATACTTTGATCTTACCTGGAATCTTTGATTTCTTGATTTGTGAGAAAATAGGAATCACTGAGCATTCTGTTTTACCAGAGCCTGTTGGGGCAAGAATTAAAGAATTTTTTTGTTCAAGGATTTTTGGAATTGCTTGTTTCTGTATTTCAGTAAGTTTGTTAAAACCGAATGAATTGAATTTGGCAATTAATGAAGAATCAATCACTTGATTCGTTCTCTTGCTTATTTCTAGTTCGCTCATAAACCATTACACCGACAAGACCTAATGCAACTAATACAACTGTGATAATTGGTACTGAGTCTAAAATATCAGCCATAATAAAGAGTAGAAATTGGATATTAAATAGATTAAGATCTTTTTACTAGACCAATTTTTTCAATTCTATAAAAAAATCGAATTTCCTGAGAGAATGAAGAAAAGATTTTTCCTTGGAAATAATCTTTATATTTTTCTAGTTTGATTTTTTGGTGTGTATAATTATTTATTGAATTTGCCATCTTCTCATATGCGTGATCTTTAGTTTCCATTAGTTGATTAGTTATAATGACAGGAATTTTTTTATTAATTGCTAATTGTGCTAGGCTATGCATGTAATTCATAAATTTATTTTGTTGAAGATAGAATTGCTCCTTGTTTGAATACTCAAATGAAAATAAATCTGCTACGTTATCAACAATTAGCATAGAAGTCTCATTAAATTCTTCGATTTTTTGCAGTAATTCAATTTGTTCTTTGGTGTTTGTCACTCTTGCTACTTGTAAATGATTTAACAATGATTCATCCAAGTTTCTATTTTTTACAATCTCAAGTAGTCTTTCTGGTCTAAATTCACCAGTTGTGTCTATAAACAAGACATTCTTTTCACTTTTTAGAAGATTTAATGAAATTTGTAGAGACATCTGAGTTTTTCCTACACCTCTAAACCCAAAGATGTCGGTTATTATACCATTTTTTGTTATACCAGAAAGTATTTCTTGTATATCTTTTATTTCAGTTTGAAACATCATAATTACTTTAGAATCATTGAAAATTAAATGATCATCGATCTTCAAGCAAGACTTTATATTCTCAAAAAATTCGATTGAACACAAGTGAAAAATTAGTGTCACAAACAATATCTCAAAGACCATTAACAACTTTACAAAAAAATGTAAAAAAAACTGTAATTGTTAGATTAAAAAATGAAGTAGAGTATAAAGGAAAAATGAAAAATGTTGATTCCTACATGAACTTGATCATGGCTGATGCTGAAGAGCTTAAGGATGGAAAAACTGTAGGAAAGTTTGGAAGCGTTATTCTAAGAGGAAACAACGTTCTTTTCATAAAATTAGAAGACGAAATCTAATTTTTTGAATAGTTATGGCGAAGAATTATCTTTTCACTTCTGAATCAGTTACAGAAGGCCATCCTGACAAAGTCTGCGATAAAATTTCAGATGCAATTCTTGATGAATTTCTAAAAGGTGATACTGATTCTAGAGTTGCTGTTGAGACTATGATAACAACTGATTTTGTTGGAATTGCTGGAGAAGTCACATCAAAAACAAAGTTCGACATTGAAAAATTAATTAGAAAAACAATTACTGAAATTGGATATAACGATCCTGAGTTGAAATTTGACTCAAATTCATGTGAAGTCATGATCAAACTTGATGCACAAAGTCCAGATATTTCACAGGGTATAACAGCGAATGAAAATAAAGAGCAAGGTGCTGGTGACCAAGGTTTGATGTTTGGATATGCAACAAATGAGACAGAGGAATTGATGCCATTACCAATACTTTTGGCTCATAAATTAACAAAAAAATTAACTGACATAAGAAAAAATGGTGAATTAACATGGGTTAGGCCAGATGGTAAATCACAAGTCTCAGTTAGATATGAAGATGAAAAACCAAAACAAATAGAAGCTATTGTGATTTCTACACAACATTCTCCAAATATTTCACATGATGAAATAACTAAACAAATTATCGAACATGTGATAAAACCAGTCTGTGGTGATCTATGGACTGATGATATTAAAATACATGTTAACCCTACAGGAATTTTCGTCATAGGAGGACCTCATGGTGATGCTGGTTTGACAGGAAGGAAGATTATCGTTGATACATATGGTGGAATGGGAAGGCATGGAGGCGGGGCATTTTCTGGAAAGGATCCTTCAAAAGTAGATAGATCAGCATGTTACATGTGTAGATATGTTGCAAAGAATATAGTTGCAGCAGGATTAGCTGATAGATGTGAAGTGCAAGTAGCATACGCAATTGGTGTTGCAGAACCTGTCTCATTAATGGTAAATACATTTGGAACAAACAAAATTTCAGAGAATGACATTGAAAAATTAGTCAAAAAGCATTTTGATATGAGACCAGCAGAAATTGTCAAACATCTTGACTTGAAAAAACCTATCTACCAAAAAACTGCAGCATATGGTCACTTTGGAAGAAATGAGCCAGAGTTTGGATGGGAGAAAACTGATAAGTCTGATATACTCAGGCAAGATGCAGGGCTTTAGATTTTCTTTACTTTTGTAAATTTGAATCCAGATAATTTTTCTAGTTTTTTATGACTGCCCTTAAAATTTCCTATTAAAGTGTGCAAATCCTCAATTCCATATGGAAATCTCTTGTCAGTCAGTGCATAATCAAACGATTGTTTTATGGATACATTCTTTAACGAAATATTGGTTTGTGAAACGGAATTTTTTATAAATTTCTTAAATGAAAGTTTTTCTGGACCGACAAGATCAATAGTTTTATTTTCAAAATTTTTCGAGTTTAATGAAAGATTAACAACCTTACAAACATCATTAATGGAAATAGGCTGTAAAATGTAGCTCCCAGTGCCTGGGATTAGAATTTTCCTTTTTCTAATTTGTTTTTTGATATTTTTTGTAAGATAATCATCTTTTCCAATAATATACGATGGTCGATATATTGTATAGTTTAATCCTGAATTTTTGATAATTTGCTCTGCCTCAAGTTTTGAAATGAAATAATCTGAAGTTGATTTTTTTGATACACCAAGGCCGCTAAAGTAGATGATTTTTTTGATCTTAGATTTTTTACAAATATCAACAGCTTTTTTGGTTATTTCTACATTTATTTCCTGAAAGCTTTTGTCAATAGTTTCAACACCAATCCCAACTAAGTGTATAAAACAAAAATATTTTGGAAGAATTGAAGGTTTTTTTCTCTGAAAAGATTTTCTTTTAATTGGTACACAGCGTATGTTGTTTTCTTGAAAATATTTTATTAAATTCTGTCCAACAAAACCAGTACTGCCAGAAATAGCAACAGTATTTTTCAGTATTTTATTCATGTATAGATTTTGTTTAAAATTTAAACTACTTACATTGTTGCTTGTTCTGCTTGATGGAACATCTCACTCTTTGCACATCCTGCTGCAAGTTCATCGCCTGCGCCTCTTCTCATAAGACCTCTGTAAAGACCATCTTCTAGTTTTACTCCTTCTCTTTGTTCCCATTCTTCTACGGTGATAGAATATTTCTTCTGAATTCTGTCTCTATACCATTCTGGAATGACATTAAATGCACAGAATGGAACAATTCTGAGATCAGGTGTAA
>Ga0315334_10003007_pt1 | contig 10555 bp, 7 predicted proteins | sample M150034915metaG_FD_205555 | JGI IMG/M metagenome (GOLD analysis project Ga0315334, IMG submission 205555) | Ammonia-oxidizing marine archaeal communities from Monterey Bay, California, United States - M1 500m 34915 | ecosystem: Environmental > Aquatic > Marine > Intertidal zone | place: USA... | reverse complement strand
GATCCAATCCTTGATTCTCAAAAAGTTGCGGGAAATGATGTACTAATGAGTCTCGTGGACCACGAAGTCCCGCTGCAGCCGCAACCGGCGCATATTCATTATTCCTATCAAATTTTCTCTCTTTGGTACGAATTTTGTTCCCAATCTTTAATTTTCCTGATACTTGTTTCCCTATTCTAAAATCTAACGCAAGATTCACACCATAGGTTGTTTCTTCTTCATCGCTAAAATATTTATTATACTGATAACTATCGAGACCAGTATTCAAGGTATCAAATTTTGCAATCTGTTCCACTCTATCCATTTTGATGCCAAAAGTGGATTCTTCATAGGCGTCAGGCTCAAGAAAATTAAATGAATATGCATACGAAGTATTTGTTGATTGGGAAAAAGAACTGAATGCATCGATGTGCAAGTTTGAAAACAACGTCTGCTTATAGCGTAAGGTTCTTGTTGTCACTTCAATCTTACTATCTGTTTTACCTGAGGAAGAATTTCTAGCGTTATTTGCAAAAACATAGTTTGTAGAATAATTGATAATATCTTTATCAATAGAGCTGTTTAAACTGCTGTAGCTAATATTACCATTAGGAATATTCATATCGATCATCACAGTATTATTATTACGTTTATTATTTCGAAGAACATCATACAGACCCAAACCAGTAAAGAAAAGCTCATTCACTGAGTCCAATTCTGCTCCAGGAAGTGTGTACGATGCGTTAAGTTCATGGGAGCTACGATTCCTATTTTCACGATCTATCTGTGCAAGTACACCAATACGATCTTTCCAGAACCGATTACTTACGTCAAAAACAAATTTATTATCTTTGTAAGTATCTTCAAGCCCATTATACATCCCTTGTGTAATAGCATTTGCATGTAGACCTGGTTTCGCTTTTTTAAGAATAAAATTTACCGTACCACCTAACACATCTGCATCCAGATCTGGCGTTCCTGCCTTTGTTACTTCAATTCCGTCCAGCATATATTGTGAAATCATACTAAGATCCGTACTTCTATCATCTGGATCTGTAGATGCTAAACGTGTTCCATCCACTGTTATGGAATTATATTTTGGTGATAAACCTCTGATAACAACTTTATTACCTTCCCCTCCTTCTCTTTTTATAGAAACACCGGGGACTCGAGCCACTGATTCCGCAGCATTTGCATCGGGCAATTCTTGTATACGATCCGCAGAAACAATATTAACGATTGAATTTGAATTCAACTGTTTATTTATCGCATCCATCTGACCTTTTGCTTGCGCGGTAACCGTTACCTCTTCTCCTTCAATAGTTGTATAATTGAGATTAAAACCTAGTATAAGATCTGAGTCAGCAATTATATCGACACTATCTTCCATCATTACATATCCAATGTATTCTGCTCTAATAAGATAGGTCCCTTCTTGTAAATTAGATAATTTGTAGAAACCCTCGCCATCAGCTGCTGCACCTAAGCTTGTTCCAACAATAAAAACATTTGCTCCGACAAGTGGATCTCCATTTGAAGCATCTTTCACAAAGCCTGAGAGATTGCCCTTTTCAGAGTATCCGATCGTATGAATAAATAAGAATCCTATAACTAATAAAAGAGATAATCTCATTTGAATTGTTCCTAGTTAAAAGTTTATGCTCATTTATTGATTAAGATTTTATCCCCAAATCATTCAATTCTAAACGCTTTTTTTCCACACTATCCGTTGGATAACAATCATTTTCCCAATACATAGCTCGTTTAAACGTTTGCAAACAATAAGACTGTATCCCTCGCCACTCTTTTAAGTGATTTTTTACCTGTTTCACCGATTGATTGTCTTTATTGTATTCTTCAAAGCTATTAAAATTGTTTCGTACTAATAAGATTTCATCAAGCGTACTTAATGCTTCTTTATAACAATCACAAACTGAATTGAGTTTTGAGGTATCAAAGTTTGTTTTTTTAGATGGTGTTGAAACTGAAACTTTTTGAGGAATATTAGTTGATTTTGTTTTGCTATCATCATTTGATTCTTTTGAGCATGATGATATGATTAAACAACCAATTAATAATAAAATATAGTTATGACTGTTCAATTTATAATTTTTAGATAATTAATATTTATATTTTAAAAAGGGGCAGTAAAATTTTTACTGCCCCTTTGTTTAAATGTAAAAATGAATTGAAGAATTACTTCATCAATGCCATTTTCTTTGTGATAGACTTTGTACCATTTGTTAAGGTATAAAGATATACACCAGTAGATACATCTTGACCCATTTCATCACGACCATCCCAACGTAAAGTATGCGTTCCAGCTTGTCTAGAAGCATTCTCTAACACTCTTACTTTTTGACCAAGTAAGTTGTAGATAGTTAGATTAACATCTGATGTCTGTCCAATAGTGAATGAGATATCAGTTGCTGGGTTGAATGGATTTGGATAATTCTGTTTAAGAGCAAACTCATTTGGCACATTAACATCATTATCAATTCCAACAGTACTTGACATCCAACGTGGATCTCCAACTGGTCCACCACTAGCACTTGCAGTTGCTGCAGCAGAACTTGCATCATAGCTCATGTCAATATGCATTGGCCATTCAATGCTTATATGACTATTGTCATGCTCATACTGCCACCACTGTGTGTCAAAAGGTGGTGTATCACTTACAAGATTATCTCTGAAATCCCACGTACGTGCAAGCTGTGTCGTAATATAATCATCAGCTAAGTTAATACCAGGGTCCGAATTAATATTATTAGACTGCGATACGCCACGTCCTTGATCTAAAGTAACTAGAGTTGAATCATCATTCCATTTACTTTGATCTGCTAACGCGAGCATTGTATCACCCACAGTAGTAACGGTTATAATTGTATCAATCGTTCCATCTGCTAAAGTATCATATGCTGTACTGGAAGCCTGCCATGACCAAGGATCTGTCCCAGTCATAAACCCTGTAAGATGCTCATCATGCCACCATACATTATGGTGATAATTAACATTACGATTCATATGATCAACTACATCAGCACCTGCCATTAGTGTGCTGTCAGGATGCGTATATTCTGGCATAACACTCATTTGACCTTGTCCGCCTGGATGCCATACACCCCAGCCGCTAATATCATACGTAGACTGACCATGAGATTTGGTGTTATAAAACAGATTATTACTAACAGTCATATTATTTTGACCACGGTACCATAATACACCCATTACAATATTTGCAAATGTGCTATGATCAACTAAACCATAATCCACTTGACTATACACAACCATACATTCGCCAATCACATTATGAACTGTACTATTTTGAACTACTAATGTGTCAATAGTACCCATCCAGGAGCCTCCACCCCAGGATAAACCACCAAAGTATTGACCACCAGGTCCATTTGTAAAGGCCTTTGCTACTGAATTAACAAAATGAAAATCAGTAGATGTGCCAAAAGTAGAGAATGTAAAAGTTACATAATGAGATGCAACAACATTATCCATTACGATTTTTTGCAAGTCCCCTCTGGCTGTAACTACAGAACCAAGATTAAAACTTTGGTCAATAGAAGCGCCATTAAGAATCAAGTTTCTCATGGTCAAATTTGCACCATCTCCATATACTTGGAAATTACCATTAGGCCATCCAGTGAAACCGGATAATCCATCTGCTCCAGGCATCGGCTGTACTGTTGCTGGAAACTCCCCGTCACCAGGGGTTTGACCAGTAATATTCACATGACTATTTACATTTAATTCTGTTCTTTGCAAATAGATCTTATTTGCTTCCAGTAAATAGACATCATGTGCTTGTGAACCATCAGCGGTTGTATCTGCTTGAATTGTTGATTCAAGTAACCCTGGAGTTTCTGCCCAAGAAATCAATAATGTATCTTGTGCAATGATACTTGCAGGGATTAAAACACAAACAAAGATTGTTGTTATTTTTGATAACAATCTCACCATGCTCATCCTCCTTCATTTATTATTTATTATTTATAAGTTTTATTAGTAAAACGTAAAGTAATACTCTTGTGGATGCGAAAATAAGTAAACAAAGTGTTAAAATACAAATAAAGTATTAAAAAATAATAAATTAATTATTTCACCAAAATAAACAATTATTTCATTAACATTATTTTCTGCGTTTGAATAGAATGACTATTTTGGAACTTAATAAAATAAACGCCGCTCGTTCGTCCATGTGCATTCCAATAGAATGTATGTTTACCAGCGTATAAGTTTTCATTTATTATTTGATCAACCTGATTACCTAATATATCATAAATATTAATCGTAATTAATTCACTATCTAATAGATCAACAACGATTTTACATGATTGATTAAATGGGTTTGGATACGCTTTTAAGGAAAGTTGGGATGGGACTAAATCTTTCTGTTCCATTTCAGTATGTAAATAATTTTCCCCAATCGATTGTATTAGTTCTTGGCCATTCGTAGTTACATCATATCCTAAAGCCCAAATCATAACTCCGCCTAGTTCTCTTTCCATAGCATATTCACATTTATAGGCTATTGATTCGGGATTATCATATACTAACACCTTTGTTTGCTCATCATTAACTAGATAGGGACAATAGGCAATACTATCCCAATGATATGTCCAGCCATTGTTAATCATAACAGGAATTTCGCTATATCGTATATCTATTGTGCTCCCAGTAAAGCTTCCATTGATATTCGATGCATTAAATTGAATTCCCCAAAAAGGTAATCCCAAATTGATTTGATTAGCAGGAATACCCCTAGTAAGAATTAAATAATTCATTCCCGTCTGACAAGACCCATCAGGATCTCCTGGGGGTGATTGGTATAAGGGAGAATTATGTCCTGCATGACTGGACCAGTTTCCATGCATGTTATACGTCATGGCATTAAAAAAGTCTATGTGGTTTTTCAGGTATCCAAAATCATACCATTGACCATAATAATTTGATGCAGGAACAGCCATGGTAATCAATAATGTTGAATCATGTTCATAAAACATTGAATCCATTTCGGAAACCAATAGATTTAAGTTATTTCTATCGGTAACTGATTGTGGAAATTCCCAATCAAGATCAACTCCATCATATTCGTATTCATCACATACATCCAGGAGATTATTAATAAAAGTTTGTCGAAGCTCAGAAGATGCCGATACTGCCACAAATCCCTCATCTTGCCCCCATCCACCAAGACTTAATAAGAATTTCTTATCAATGATCCCGCTATTACTAATATTAAACATATTATCATAAGACATAATATTGCCATTCACATCTGGCCATCCAAACGCATGTATTACATGTGTTAATACATCCAAATCTAGGTAAACTGGGGGGAACTCATATCTCACCCAATCAGGATAATATCCTACAACACGTTGAGACATCAACGTGTTAAGGGAAAGAATTACGATGAATAATCTAGTTATTCTATGAGTCTGCAAGTAGGAACGAACTCCAAATTACTTTTACAGTGATAGATTACTCTCTATTTTAACAGAATCATCTTATTTGTTTGATTATAAACACCAGATTGCACCTGGTATAAATAAATCCCTGCACTGACCGTATTTCCAAGATTGTTTGTTCCATTCCATTGAATAGTGTGCAACCCTTGATTTTGCTGCTGATGGATTAGGTTTTTTACTTCCCGTCCAGCCATATCATAAATCGTTACTGATACCAAATTCGCTTCTGGCAATTGATAGCGTAATGTAGTGACCGGATTGAATGGATTGGGATATGCATCATATACTTTAAATTGATTAGGTATCAAGGCATTTGCATTTGCTATAGAAACATTATCTCCTGTAAATACCATGACTCTACCAAACGTGATATAAGCATCATCTATATCACGAAGTTCTGGAGGTATTGGTAATTCATCCTGAAGACACTCTTCATACCCGTCAGTCTCATCTTCACACACATAAACATTTCCTGCTATATGTAATGTATCTTCATCAAATTCATAACTAAATGATATAGTATCTGACGGATCCTCAACTTCGCAATCAATATCACAATAATCATTACATTCATCTTCATCACCCCAATAAGAAGGATCATCAGGGTTTTCATTACAGACCCATTCTCCATCAAGAAAGTTAATCAATAACATATCATTGTCAACCCACCATGCATAGTCAGCTGTGTCTGTATACATTTCACCAGAATACTCATCTTCTTCAATATAAATTTCCATACCGCTAGAGTCATCGTTAAATACCATATATACATCTTCAATCTCTTCTTCTCCAAACATTTCTTCTTCGTCAAAATAAGGTACTAAGGTAGGAACACCGGCCTCAAAATCAACCGTTCCTGGACCAATTGTTCCATCAAGGGTTAATTGAGTAACTCGCAACGAATCCTTAAGTTCAAGACTGGTAAATGTGATTGTATTTTCATCCGAATCAAATGCGGCACCGGCAGCTAAATCTACTGAATCTGCTTCTAATCCAAGCATTTCTCCTTCATCAGAAAACATTACGCCTTCTACATATTGCACATCATAATCCTCATCCATAAAGAATCCTACAATAACAGGAACATCCACTCCTTCTGGCTCCATACCAAATAACAACATAAAAAATTCAAAAAAGCTCATATTCATTATATTTGCTAAAGCACCATCCTCTTCATCTCCATCATCAAAATAACAATCAGTTTCACAATACATATTGCATTCATCTTCTGATTCATACCAACTAGTTCCATATCCATCATCGCAGGCCCAATTATATTCGTCACCACCATCATCAATCGCTTCTTCATCCAAAATATAGGTTAATTGTTCCTCAAAGTCTGACCCTGTAGCAGTGATAACCCCTTCCGCTTCTACCATTGCTGTTAATGCAAGCATATTGGGAACGGACTGGTCTGAGTCAACGGTGACATAAATTTCTATGGTTTCGTCTTCTCGAAACCATTCCCCATAAAACTCTTCCATATCTCGCGCAGAAGCGTCATAATCTCCTGATTGAATCATAGATTGCATTTGCTTTATATCTTGTATTGAAAATGTGGGGTAATTTTTTTGAAATTGTTTAAACAGTTCTTTCCATTTTTCTGCAGAAAAATCAGATGCAAATGAGAGAGATAAACTGAATAGTACTATAAGCGCTTTAATCATTGTTCGTTCCTTTAGTTTGTGGTTTAAATAAATCTAGTATGTGAAAATTAGTTATTAATTTCCATTTCTATATTAATATTTGAATTATTTTTATCAATTCCATGTTCTTTTAGTAATCGTTCTAATTCTGTATCCAGCTCTTCTCTTGTAACATTACCATTTCCTTTAATGATAACATTGGTTAAGTCTTCCCCATTATCTATCGTCCTATTAATGCTGACATTTATATTTTTATCCTTCTTCTTGTTAGGATCACCCGTTGTAAAGGAAAACTCTGTTTCTACATTCCCAAGAACAAAAAGGATAATAAATACACCTACTATACCTGCAAAAATCCCAAGAAACATGCTGTTATATTCAACTTTCATTACTGATCCTCCTTTAAAAATTCTATTACTCCCTTTGCATAGACATCTGGATCATCCCACATGGCCATATGACTACCTTTCTCACATAATAAAAACGATCCATTTGGAAATTCTTTGGACATCCATTCCATATGGTCTGGGTCCATAGTATCATGAGTGGCTCCAATCACTAATGTTGGCGTTTTAATTTCTGATAATCGATCTTTTACGTCCCAAAATTCCAGTAATCCCGATGCACCAAACTCACTAGGGCCCTGCATGGCCACATACATTTCTTGATTAATATTGGCAAAGGCATTGTTTACTTCTTCTGGCCATTTATCTGCAGGGATCCGTAATACATGCTCCTCATAATGATAGGGGATTAATAATTCCATATATCTGGGGTTTCCATAATCCTTGCTTTCTTCAAATCCTCTAATTTCCGCTAGTACATCTGGAGGCATTTGTGGACCCAGGACATTACTGGCAAAATTATTATAATCGGGTATACTTGCCATCATATTGGAAATAATCAATCCTTTTATATTCTGTTGATATTTTAAGGCATATTCCAATGCTAGAAGCCCTCCCCAAGAGTGACCGAGTAAATAAAAGTTAGAAGGAGTTAGCCCTAATTTTTTTCGTACAGTTTCTACTTCTTCTACAAATCGATCGATGGTCCAATCACTTGGATTGTTGGATGGATCGCTATTATATGATCCAAATTGATCATAATAATAATATTCTATTCCTTCTTTGGGGAGATATTGATCGAGAATTTTAAAATATTCATGTGTAGCGCCTGGTCCTCCATGCAATAATAACAGTTTAATATCTGGGTTATTGCCTACCTTTTTTGTCCAAACTTTATGACCTCCATCAATCTCAATCATTTGAACACCATCATTATTATCACATCCAAAGAATAATAAAAGTGTTATTGATAACAAAAATATTCTATTCATTGCGTATCCTTACTATTATTAAATATTCACACTTACTAAATCTACGATTAACTGAAAAAATATGCCTATATATCAATTATTTTCCTTCATTATTATTGCAGGAAGATTCGGTAATATTTCATTGGTATAAATAGATGTATATACTTATATAGAAAGATTTAGATATATATAGTTCAATAGTTATATTATATATATGAGCGGAATAATTTATCGTATATAGGAGCCATTAACTTCCAATCAAACTTATTAACCCAATCCCCTACCGAATTCTCACGATTCATTTCAATATGATCTATGCAATCTTTTACTAATTCATATAATTCATCTTCATTGTCATATAAGTGTTTGTGATGAGATGTATCGGGAAGCAACTCCGGATATGTTAATCTCTTTGGTAAAATAGGATATGCACCGCAATAAATTGCTTCCATTATACTAACACCAAAAAAGTCTTGATTGCTCGTTACAGGCAAAATATCGGCTTTCCAAAGCCATCGTGCATATTCTTTAAAGTCATTGCAATATCCATAATGAATAATTTTTTCTTTCAGTCTGTCTTTCGCTTCATCAAAGACATTGGGAGTAGATTCAAAGTTTTCACCAAGGATTGCAATTTGAAATGCATAATCCTCATCATGTAAACGATAAAGTAAATGAAAAAAAGACTCCGGATTTTTATCATACTCCCAACGATGATTCCATAAAATCACCGGGTCTCCTTTCTTTTCTTCCTTATAAGCGTCAAATTGTAATAAATCCATTCCCAAATATAAGATTTGACTCTTTGATTGAATCTCATCAATGGTATCCAATTCCTGGTAATCAGGAAAATGTTTTAATATTTTCTTTCCTCCAGATAAAAATGAATCTAGATGATACTCAGAATTAAATAATACATGGTTGGCTGTCAATGCGGATGTAAGATTGATAAATCCATAGTGAACGTCTCTTTTTTCTAGAACATCTCTATCCGATGATGACCATGGGTACGTTATTTGATTTTCATGAAAATATAACACAGTGGGAATATTGAAAGTTCTTTCTCTTGTAAGACTAAGAAAACTTGTTACATCAAGCATATCTGTTGCGATAATAAGATCAGGGTCAAAATCTGATTGTAAAAACTCCTTTGCAATGGTAATTGCTCCGCCATGCATTCTCCACTTCCAAAACTGACCCGGAAGAGAAATTATTTTTATTTCATGAGAACTATTCGATTGATAACCCTCTGCCCATGATTTATGTGATCCAGTAAAATATGGCTCTAATAATAAAATTTTCAAGGGTGGTTCTTATTGATTAATATTCATGGATTCGTTCCAGCATAAGGGTTCTATTATCCACTCGCCCTTCTAGATCAAAAATTGGTACAATTTGATTATAAATATAAGATAATAATTGATCGGAATACGCATCGCTACTTTGTGTAGTAGAATGGGTACCAATAACAAGATCTAACTCTGGAACTACCGCGATGTATTGACCACCAAGGCCTACTGCTAGATAGCCAATCCCAGGAAGCCACCACAAATATCCATACCAATTATTAATTTGAGGAGATGTGGCATCATTAATCCATTCTGAAGATAATAATTGATTATCTAAAGACATGCCATTTTGTAAATATAATTGGCCAAGTTTTACCATTTCACGTAGCGTCAAATACAGGTCATACGAACCATTATGTACATTATCTTGATCATCAGACCAATTTGGATTACTTATACCAAGCTGAGGAAATAAATTCTCTAATGCAAAATCTCTCGGGCTCATCTCCGTTAATTCATTAATAACATGAGAATTTAAATGACATGCCGCATTATTATATAACCAACTGCTGCCTGGAGACCAGATTAATCCAGTATTTAATAAAGTATTTAATGGACTCGGTATAAACATATATGTCCAGTTTTCAGGCCAACCAGAAGACATGGTTAATAAATTGTCGATGGTTACTTGATTTGTATAGGCATTTTCTATAAATATATTATCTAAAGTAATAAATTGATTTTCGATATAGCCTTGATCAATCGCTTGACCTATTAAAGTCGATATATAACTTTTGGTCACCGACCATATATTATATGTCTGTGACATAGAGCTATTATAAA
>Ga0315334_10003006_pt1 | contig 10557 bp, 7 predicted proteins | sample M150034915metaG_FD_205555 | JGI IMG/M metagenome (GOLD analysis project Ga0315334, IMG submission 205555) | Ammonia-oxidizing marine archaeal communities from Monterey Bay, California, United States - M1 500m 34915 | ecosystem: Environmental > Aquatic > Marine > Intertidal zone | place: USA... | reverse complement strand
GGCTAGCAATTCGCGATCGACCGAGCGGAGTTCCTGAGGGGTTGCCTTGGAGGTCATCAGTTTGACGGGGAAATTCAGTTTTGTTGGTCCGCGAGATCACTTGGCCGCTAGGTTGTCGCCGCTAGGTCGTCCTGGTGCCCTGGCAGGTCGTCCCGGTGCCCTGGCAGCTATTTCTGACCCGCCTGGGGTTGGCAGGAAGTGAATCTCGACGATGATTCTACCTTAACTGTTACGGATCAATTGAATTTTGACAACTACCGTTGTGAAAAATAACTTCCGGCTCTGGTAGTCAATCCGGGTGGCTTGTTTGAAACCTTTTGGGCTGTCTGGTCATTTTGGCTGTGCGGACGGGTCATGATCCCCCCTCTGATACGTCAGCTTTCAGGCTGATAATATCGCTCAACGAAACCCATTTTTGCGTATTTAACGCCATCAGAGTCCCCGATGAAAGCAGTTGCGGTAACGCCCGGCACCCCGAATAGTGTCCACCTGGAAGAGATCGAGAAGCCCACGCTGGACCAAGTGGCTGGCGGTATGGGGGTCTTGGTACGCGTCTTGAAAGTCGGTGTTGATGCCACCGATCGCGAGATCAATGACGCCCTTTATGGAAATGCTCCTGAGGGAGATGGTCACTTGGTCATCGGCCACGAATCATTTGGCGTGGTCGAGGCGGTTGGCGAGCACGTCAAACGGGTCAAGGTTGGAGATTATGTCACGGCGACAGTACGGCGTCCCGGCGGGTCGATTTACGATCTGATTGGTACGAATGATATGACCAGCGAGGAGGAGTACTACGAGCGTGGCATCAATCTTCGTCACGGTTACCTGACTGAGTACTTTGTTGAAGAAGCGGAATACATTGTTCGGGTTCCTCTGGGTTTGAAGCATCTTCATGTGCTGATGGAGCCAATGAGTTGTGCGGCCAAGGCAGTGCACCAGGCTTACGAAGCGCAACAAAGGATGAAGGTCTGGCGTCCTCAAGTTGCCTATGTGTTGGGTGCGGGGCAGATCGGTTTGTTAACAACTCTGGTGCTCAAATTACGAGGCTTGGAGGTTTACACGCTGGCTCGTGGTGAAGCTCCTAATCTGAAGAGCGAGATCGTGAAGGGACTCGAAGCGACTTACATCAGCACGCGAGAGACGTCGTGGGACGATCTGGTGAAGCAGACGGGCAAGCCAGATTTGATTGTCGATGCAACCGGTAGCAGCCGGCTGGCATTTGAAGCGATGGAGCATTTGGGGCTCAATGGCGTTCTGGTCTGGACTGGTATCACCGGTGGCGACAACAAAAGCGAAGTCCCTACGGACAAGATCAACTTGCAATGGGTGCTAGGGAACAAGTTGTTGCTGGGCAGTGTGAACGCCAACCGCCACCATTTCGAAATGGGAATCAAAGACTTGGCTCTGGGAGAAATGATGTATCCGGAGGTGCTTGGAAAAATCCTTACGAATCCCGTCGATGGTCTGGAAAATTACGCCGAGATGATGCGTCTGCTTGTAGAGGACAAAGATGCCTTGAAGGTGTTTGTCAACGTTGCCGACGAGTAGAGCCGACCACGAAAGAAAATAGAGCCGATCACGAACTGGGACCCTGCTCGCAGTCGCCAGTCAGGGTGACTGCGAATCGCGGGACTCTCAGCGCAAGTTGTTTGCGTTCTGGTGCCCAGTGCCGGTCGCTGCGTCGGTTGCCGATTGATTCGGCGGATAGGCCAACTTTGGCTGAAGTCGTCGGAGCTTCTCAATGGCCTCTTGCATCACGACATGATCGATTTCGTGAACGTTGAGCGGCTCTCCAACAGCCTTCAGCAGGGTGATTGTCAGACGACCACCCAAGTGTTGCCTGAATTCCTCGAGTCCCTGCATGAGTCGCTCAATGGGGGCGATTTCCTCGTGCCACAGGCGAATTCCCAATCGGCTCAAGCAGTGACAGACCGCCAGCATGTCCTGTTCCGGGAAGCCGAACTTGAGCGATGAATAGATGGTGTCGATAGCGACTCCGATGGCCACGGCTTCTCCGTGGCGGAGGCGATACTGCGTCAGCGGTTCGAGGCGATGCGCCGACCAGTGACCAAAGTCGAGAGGTCTTGCTTCGAGCATCTCGAAGGGGTCGCCCCCATCGGTGATGTGTTTCAGGTGCAGTAAGCAGGAGCGATGGATAGCGCGTTTCGAGGCGACGGGGTTTCTTTCCCGGATCGCCTCGGCGTTGTCGCAGAGCCATCTGAATTCAGATTCATTCTTTAGCAATGAGACTTTGACTGCTTCGCTGAACCCGCAGCTGAAATCGCGATCTGACAACGTTTCCAGCAGGGCTGAGTCATTGATGACGGCCCACGGGACGGCGAATGTGCCGATCCAATTTTTCTTTTCAAAATGGTTGATCGCGTTTTTGACACCAACGCCAGAGTCTCCCTGAGCGAGCGTGGTTGTCGGCAAGCGAATCAGACGGATTCCACGGTGTGCAACAGCTGCCGCGTAGCCGACTGTATCCAACATCGCACCACCGCCGATTGCCACGATGTAGCTGCGTCGATCAAGATTGGACTGGTTGATCTGTTCAAGAATCTGATCCACCGTGTTGGATGAATTCTTGATTTCTTCGCCGCCATTGACAAGCAGTGGTTCGTGAACCAGTTGTGTCACGTCAGCGAGTGTCAATTGTTTCGCGATTCGCTGGACTGCAACTGCCACCGACTGCTCGCCCACCAGCAGTACTTTGGCACGTTCAGTGTCGCTCGCTTCGATGACCGACAGAAGTTGCGGGAAATCGTCCCTCGACACATCATCAGTCACTCGCAGTCGATGCATGAATGGCACCGAGAATTGAATGTCGAGAGAGGGTTCGGACGAATCAGGCATTGGTGAAAGGGGCGTCTTCAGCTGAGTGGGGTGGTGTTAGTGGTTGAGCATGCAGCAGAAGGTGTGCTGTGAAAACCGGTCGAGTCTGGTTGAGGGGATAGGCCGCTTGAATGGTGTTTGTCAGGATCGATATGTCAGGATCGATATGTCAGGATCAGTTTGTCAGGGAGTCTGTTCCTGCCAGCCACGCCAAAGCCAACGTAGCGAGTCGGGAAAGATGACGCCGCCATGTTTTCCGTTGTGACCTTCCGTTCCAAATACCAGTTTGTAATCGTAATCGTGATAGGACAATGCTTGAGCCATTTGCCGATTGGCCAAGGGCCAGTTTCCAAAACGATTGTCGAGGTCATTCTCGCCATCCTGAAGGAAAACTCGTATCGGTTTTTTCTCGGTCTTGCGAATCATTGGGGGATAGTTGTGTCCGCCGCGGATGTCGACAAAGCTACCGATATGGCTCAGAACTTTTCGAAAACTATCGGGCCGATGCCAAGCCACCGAAAAGGCACAGATGCCTCCGGAACTGTTGCCACAGACTGCTCGAAGTTCCGGGTTTTTGCTGATTTTGTAGTTTTCATTAATCGGTGGCAGGACTTCCTTAAGAAGGAACTCTGCGTAGTCATCGTTAACGCTGTCATACTCAACACTTCGGTTCGCGGGGGTTGGTTTCCAGCCGCGTTTGTCGGGTAATTCACCTTTATGGCCTGGGTCGATCATGACGGCGATAGTCACCGGTATCTCTCCTTTGTCGATTAAATTGTCAAAGACCACCCTTACTCGGAAGTCACCTTTGTCACCGACAAAGGCGTGCCCGTCCTGAAAAACCATCAAGGCAGCTGGTGTGCTGCCGTCGTATTGTGCGGGGACGTACAGGCTGTATCGACGCTTGGTGCCGGGGAAAACTTTGCTGTCCTCAAGCACGTGATCTGTAACCTTGCCCTTTGGAACCACTGCGTTGGGCAACGAGTCTGGCCCGTGCCGGTAAGGCTCGTCAGCGGTCAGGTGGATCGCAGTGGCGACCAGCCAACACGAAAGCAGGGATCGGGCGATGGAGTGCAAGAGGTTCGACGGCGGTCGGAACATGAGGACTCGCAAGGGACGGGCGGGGTGGATTGGGACAAGGAATCGAACGCAGATTGCATTTCCGACACGGATTCCCGAACTCGATCGGTTCGGGGTCAAGTCACAATGCTGGGGCCAAGTCACAATGCTGGGGCCAAGTCACAATGCTTAGGGGGAAGGAAATCGGTCGGTGAGACGTTATTCTAGCAACGATTATGCCACGGTCAGGGACGGGGCAATCTTTTCGGCCACCAATTCAAACGAGAGATGCAAATAATGGAGAGTCGACGTTTGGGGGCTAGCGGCGTGGTGGTTTCTGATATCTGCATGGGAACCATGACTTTTGGGGGCCAAAGTGATGAGGCGACGAGTCATGCGATTTGCGATCGTGCCTGGGAGGCTGGCATCGATTTTTTCGACGCCGCAGAAATTTACCCGGTGCCTCCGTCGGTCGAGCGATTTGGGATCACTGAGGAAATCGTCGGACGGTGGTTGAAAACCAAACCTCGGGAAGCCGCGATCATCGCGACCAAAGTAACAGGACCCGGGCACGGGTGGTTCACGCCCCCCGTGCGGCATGGCAAAACAGCCCTCGATCGCCGGCAGATTGTGGCGGCTTGCGAAGCATCCTTGCAGCGGTTGGGTACAGATTATATCGATCTCTATCAAACCCATTGGCCCGATCATGGGATGCCTTACGAGGAAGTTTTGGGTGTGCTAAGCGAATTGCGAGATGCGGGAAAAGTCCGTGTCATCGGCTGCAGCAACGAAACCAGTTGGGGCCTGATGAAAAGCTTGTGGGCGGCTAATCGCCATGGCGTCGAGCGTTATCAGACGGTGCAGAATAACTTCAGCCTGATCAACCGCCGTTGCGAGAGCGAATTGGCGCAGGTCTGCCGTCGAGAACAGGTCAGTCTGTTGCCTTATTCACCGCTGGGAGGAGGTGTTTTGACCGGTAAGTATCAGTCAGATCATCCGCCGGGAGCCCGGTTCAGTGCCTATCTGGCCGATGGGGATGCTCGCCAGAAGAAAATGGCCAAGCGGTTTGTCAATCCTCGAACGCTGGAAACCACCAGCCGCCTCAGCGAGATTGCAGCTTCGGTTGGAACCACGGTCACAGCATTGGCGGTGGCGTGGAGTCGTCAACACGACTTCGTAGCCTCGACCATCATTGGGGCCACCACTCTGGCGCAACTCGAGGAGTCGTTGCTGGCCAGGGACCTCGTGCTGGATGACGAAACGCTTGCTCGGATTGATGAGCTTGATGCCGAACTTCCCAATCCAATGAACGAAGATGGCCTGCGTCGGCTTTAATGGCCTCCCTACGCCGGTTTGAATTTGGGCGGAGGTTTCTACGGGCCTTCTGCTTATGATCCCTATCGGGGTGCAGGCTTGAGCGGTGGTGGTGGATACTCCGGCGGTGGTGGATACCCCGCACAGACTGGCGTCTACGCAGCAAGTGACCACGTCTTTCAGTCATGAACAACTTGATCAGGCCGAGTCGGTCGTCTGTTGTTCAGCATTGGGCACACGTTCCGCGACACGCAGTTTCGCGCTTCGACTGCGTGGGTTCTGATTGACTTCATCGTCGCTTGGGCGGAGAGGTTTTTTGGTCAGGACCTTCCATCGTGGGTCATCACGGAATGCATTCTTGACGATTCGGTCCTCGAGCGAGTGGAAACTGATGATGGCAAGTCGCCCATGATCGGTGATCCAGTCTGGGGCAGATTGCAGTGTTCGTTCCAGTGCTCCCAATTCATCATTGACCACGATCCGTAACGCTTGAAACGTCCGCGTTGCCGGATGGATATCGTGGTTTTTGCTGCGTGGTACGCACCGTTTGCAAACATCGACAAGGTCTTCGACGCGTTTCACTGCAGCCTCACGCCGTCTTCTGGCAACGATCTCGCGTGCGATCCGCCGACTGAACCTTTCTTCACCATATTGATAGATTGCGTTGGCAATCTCGTCTTCTTTGTGCCAAGCGAGCCACTGCGCAGCCGACTCACCCGATTCGGGATCGAAGCGAAGATCCAGCTCGGCCGAGCCACGCGTGAAACTGAAGCCGCGGTGCGGGTCAGCCAGTTGATCGCTCGACAAACCAAGGTCAAGCACAGCACCGTCAGCTTTGGTCAGATCGAGAGCTGCCAGCGCTTTGGGAACCTGCTCATAGCTGCCCAGAAACACGTTCAGTCTTGGGTCGTGTGATTCAGATTCGACACGTTCACTGACCGCAGGGTCACGGTCGAGTCCTACCAGGTTTCCCTTGCCCGGCGGCAGCGCATTGAGCAGCAGGGCGGAATGGCCACCACCACCATAGGTACCATCGACGATGACTCGGGGTGATTTATCACCCAGCCATTGCACGATTTCGGTTGGCATCACGGCGACGTGACAGGTACCCGATGGTTCTCGATTCTGCGGACGATGTTCAGCCGGCACCCGCGATACTCTTGTTGCAGTTCAACGATTCGTCCATGTGAGCGATGACTTCTTTGAGGCGTTCGAGATCTCCGCCACCCACCTCGGCCGCCAGCCAACCAGTGAAACCAATATCTCGCAGTGCCTTTTCGACTGCCGGCCAGTCAATGTCGCCCTCGGTGATCTTGGTGAACTTGCCCTGCTTACGCGAAAAACCTTTGGTGTCAAGCTTCTTGATGCGTTTATCGAGCGTGCGAATCCATTCGGCTGGATCTCCATACTTCCAGTGATTTCCGATGTCGTATTGCACGCCGACCAGAGGCGAGTCAAAGGAATCGATGAAGGCGGCAAGGCGGTCGGCGGTCTGGTCATTGCCACCCTCGTGGTCGTAACAAAAATCATTCCAGACGTTTTCGATCAGAATGGCGACTCCCTGTTCCTTGGCAATGGGAAGAGCAGCCTTGATGGCGGCTTGCGCGCGTTGCATGACTTCAGCATCGCTTCCGTCTTTTCCGTGCCCGGGTACCAGCAACATTGTGTCGCCACCCACCGCAGCGGTTTCGATCAGGCCCTGCTTGAGTTTCTCTAGCGCCACCGCTCGTACTTTGGGGTCGGGGTCGGTGTGTCGTTTGCCCCAATGGTAGCCGCCGACGGTGCCGTCGATGATGATTCCACTTTCCTTGGACGCCTTCTTGGCTGCCTCGACATCGATGCCGGGAACGCTCAACTCGACTCCTTCGAAGCCTGCTTCCTTGGCAATGTTGAACTTCTCTGTCAACGATCCCTTGGAGCGAATCATGCCGACTTTGAGTGTCTTTCGTAGCCATGGTTTATCCTCGGCCAGTAGGGCACCCGAGGCTTGCTTGCCAGAACTAGAAAGCAGGCTGCTGCCGGCAATGCCTGCTGCGGAGAGAGCTATGAATCGGCGTCGACGAATTTGCGAATGGTCTGTCATCAATTCACCTGTAAAAGGCTGGTGTTAATGTATGGTCGAGATCGTAGTTTGTTGTTCAGGCAGACGTTGTTGGAGTATCTGCTGTCATGCAGTACTTTGCCTGCCATCCGGTACTTTGCAGCGTGCACAGTATAAACAGAAAATGGGCGAGTCAGGCGAGGATATCATGGACGACGTTGCCGTGAACGTCAGTTAACCTGAATTGGCGTCCCTGAAACTTGTAAGTCAGGCGTTCGTGATCAATTCCCATCAGGTGCATCAGAGTGGCCTGGAAATCATGCACATGCACGGGATCCTCAGCGACATTGATGCCAAGGTCATCGGTTTCACCGTAGCTGGTTCCCGGTTTCACACCGCCACCCGCCATCCAGACGGTGTAGGCGTAGGGGTGATGATCGCGACCCCACCGTGGTCGGTTGTTGATGTCGCCCTGCAGGAATGGCGTTCGTCCAAACTCGCCTCCCCAAATGACCAATGTGTCTTCCAGTAGACCACGACGTTTCAAGTCCATGACCAGCGCGGCGCTTGATTGATCAGTGTCACGACACTGGCTGTAAAGTTCAGTGGTCAAGCTGTTGTGCTGATCCCAGCCCGCGTGCATCAGCTGCACATAGCGGCAGCCGCGTTCGACGAGACGCCGAGCCAGCAGGCAGTTGTGAGCAAACGTCCCAGCCTCTTTTACATTTGGTCCATAGAGATCAAGTGTCTCTTGCGATTCGCCCGAAAAATCAGCGAGTTCCGGGATGCTGGATTGCATCTTGAATCCCATTTCGTATTGGGCAATTCGTGTTGCAATTTCCGGATCGCCGAATTCCTTCAGCTTCAACTCGTTGATCGCTGCAATATCGTCCAGCCAGCCTCGCCGTACTTCACGACTGATACCGTCAGGGTTCGAGACGTAGAGCACGGGATCACCGCTGCCCCGGAATTTTACGCCCTGATAGCGGGATGGCAGGAAACCGCTGCCCCAATAGAAGTCATAGAAGATTTGCCCGCAGCTGGTGTTTTTGGTGATGCTGGTCATGACCACGAACGACGGAAGTTCATCCGTTTCACACCCCAGCCCGTAGGACAGCCAGGCTCCCAGGGTCGGGCGGCCTGGCATCTCGCCGCCGCTAAGGTTGAAATTGATTGCCGGGGCATGGTTGACCTGTTCCGTGTGCATGCTTTTTACAAAGCAAAGTTCATCACTGATCTTGGCCGTGTGTGGCATGAAATTGCTGACCCAGGCGCCCGATTGACCATGCTGGGCGAACGGTTCGACGGGTGCCAACAGCAACTTGCCATCGGCGTTACCCGTCATCGTGCTAAAACGCCGGTCGTTGATGTAAGAGTTTGGAACGGGTTCGGAATGCCGCTTTTTGAGGTTCGGTTTCCAGTCAAAAAGATCGACGTGCGTGGGAGCACCATTCTGAAACAGATAGATCACCCGCTTTGCTTTGGGAGCAAAGTGGGGCAGCGAGGGCAGGCCTCCGACCCTTTCTGTTTTTGGTGTTCCGTTGGTTGACGGCCCATCGCTTGCAAACCCATCGCGTTGCAACAGCGAGGCCAATGCCGCAGTCCCAAGCCCTGTGGAGGTGCGACCAAAAAAATGTCGGCGATTGAGATGCTGCCGATGATGTTCCAGCGGATTCATGAGTTGAGTCGCTCTAAGTGATTTCTATTCTCGATTCAGCGTTTCGTCCAAATTCAGGACGGCAAGGCAAAGGTTCGCCCATGCTGCCAGTTCTGTCGGATCAAGTGTCTTGTCCCAGGCGGATTCACCCACCGAGATCAATGCGAGGGCCTCCGTTGAATCATCCGCGAACTGGTGACGGGTACGATTCAAGCCGCGAAGCAAAATCTGCCTTTCGGGTTCCGAAGCTGCCCTCGCAAGTACGCGATGCATGATGCGGTCGATCCGTGCAGCGTCGCTTTTGCCTGGGTCGATTTTGTCGGGGTCGATTTTCTGCAGCAAGACGGTCTGAGCCAGCACACGGGCGGCTTCGACATACGTCGTGTTGTTCAGTGTTTGCAACGCATGCAGCGGGGTGTTGGTTCGACTTGCTTTGACAGTGCAAGTCTGGCGTGAGGCGGTATCAAAGAACATGGTTGGCGAGATGATGCGTCGCCAGTAGGTGTACAGGCTGCGGCGATATAGTTTTTCACCCGTATCCTGTCGATACTTCTTTTTGCCAAACGAAGCCTCTTCCCAGACACCTTTGGGTTGATAGGTGTTGACAGAGGGGCCCCCGTTGACGGGTGACAGCAGTCCACTTGCAGCAAGGGCTTGGTCACGCAGCATCCATGCCGGCAACCGGTGACGCGGAGCTCTGGCCAGCAGCCGGTTGTCGGGGTCACGCTCATAGGTGGCTTGGTCGCGAATGACCGAAGATTGTCGGTAGGTGTGGCTGGTGACGATGGTCCGCAGCAGGTTTTTGACGTTCCAGCCATCTTGCTGGAACGTTTTGGCCAACCAATTGAGTAGGTCCATTTGTTCCGGGGTCTCGCCTTGAGCCCCGAAATCTTCGGTCGTTTTGACCAGACCGATTCCGAATACCTGTTGCCAGAATCGGTTGACGGTGACTCTGGCGGTCAGAGGGTTTTTCGCGTCGATCAGCCAGCGGGCAAGTGCCAGTCGATCAAGTGTTTGTTCAGCGTTTGCTTTGGCAGGTCCAGGCAGAAAACCAGGGAATCCTGCTTTCACCTCGTCGGTCGGTTTGTTGTACAAGCCACGAGTCAAGACGAAGGTCTGTCTCGGTTTTTCCATGTCGGCCATCACCATGACTTTCGGAAAACTGCGAGTGATGTCGTCGCGTTGCTTGATCAGCTTCGCCCGCTTTGTCGCGAGATTTTTGAATTCAGGTACAGAATCCTGGTGGCTGCTGGCAACAAGATTTTGTTGTTGTTCATTGCGTTTTTCGGCACTGGTTTGCAATGCGATCAGCAAGTCCTGTTTTCCCTTTTCGAGTTTCGGCTCGGGCAGTTCTGAGAGGGAAAGTCGAAAGCGGCCAAGGTTGTGTTGCTTGTGGGGCGAATCGTGTCGCAGCACAATCCGTAACTGGTGACCGGGTATTACGGCGACTGGATTCTCGAAACGGAACACTGCAGCATGATCGCGATCGACGCGACGTCCCTCGTAGACGGCCCAGCCAGTTTTTCGGTTTCCATCGAATGCATTGGTGACCCCAAGCGAATTCTGTTCAAAGGTTGCATCAGCACTGGATATCTTGATCGCAGTTGTCTCGTTCTGTTCCGGCGTGACCTGACTGATTTCGATCTCGGTC
>Ga0315334_10003003_pt1 | contig 10558 bp, 14 predicted proteins | sample M150034915metaG_FD_205555 | JGI IMG/M metagenome (GOLD analysis project Ga0315334, IMG submission 205555) | Ammonia-oxidizing marine archaeal communities from Monterey Bay, California, United States - M1 500m 34915 | ecosystem: Environmental > Aquatic > Marine > Intertidal zone | place: USA... | reverse complement strand
TCACCCCAAACAAAGTCAGGTGAATGTTTAAGTTGAACTGCGTATGCTTCACTCTCTCTATTAAGTCTGTGTTGTTTGTCCCAATATTGTCTAAGGGCTGAGTAAAAAAAAGTCCTTAGGTTTTGTTTAACGTGAGTTAATTCGTGTTGTATTAAACCTTCGTCATCTCTAAATTTGGGTCTAATCAATACAAAGAAAACACAAGTTAAAGCTCCGAACTGCTTTGGTAACAAGTCTGTTACTATTACAGGGACATTAATATATTTCCCTACTTTTCTTATATAAAAATTCTTCATGATTCTTCGTCCAACAACTCTTGTATTTCTTCTTCTAGACGAAACCAGTCCGTAGCTCCTTTGGTGTGTTCTTGTTCTTTTCTTAATTCTTCTATAGTTTTCTTTTTCATAACTTGAAGTCCTTGAATGTATCTTCCTTAACATCTTGTTTGATTCCACCAATCAAATATGATTCTATCTCTGTTTCTTGTGGTGCATTCTGTAATCGTCTACTAGAAAACCAGTGTTGAGTCCATGGCAATGGATTGTTTGTTGAAGGGACATCGAAAATAGGTTTAAATCCTATTGCACGTAGTCTCCTATTACATATAAACTCAATATAATGTCCCAATAATGGTGTGGATAACCCAATCATTGATCCTTCTTTAAATAGATATTCCGCCCATTCCTTTTCAGTATCTGCACCTTCCTCATATAACTCATAAACTTCCTTTTCACAGTCTTTCATAACCTTGTTCATGAGTTTAATTCTCTCATTTTTTTGATAATTTTTAATTATGTGCTGTGTGATGGCCAAATGTTGAGACTCATCTCTCGCTATCAGCGAGATAATCTTTGCAGAACCTTCCATTAGTTTCAATTCACCAAATGCAAAGGAACAAGCAAAAGAAACAAAGAATCTGAGTCCCTCTAATATGTTTACACTAATCAATGCAAGATATAGTGCTTTGTATAACTCATAATCATCACACTTGAGACCTAACAATCGTCTTCGTCCTAGTGCAATGAACTCATCATATTTTTTAGTAACCATTTCAGCTCTCTTGACGATTGCTGGTTCAGTTAATATGGTGTCAAAGACATCACTTGGGTCTGCATAGATATTCTTGATAATATGAGTATACGATCTCGAATGGATAGATTCCATGAAGTCCCAAGCGATTATAGAAGACTCTAGCTCAGGGAGACTCACAAACGGTAAAAATGCTATGGATGGAGCCCTGCCCTGAACCGAGTCTAATAGGGTTTGATACCTTAGATTGGAGGTGAAGATGTGTTTTTGTGCGTCATTCAGTGTCTGAAAGTCGGCACGATCTTTCTGTAAAGATACTTCCTCTGGCCTCCAAAAAAATCCTAATTGTTTTTGTGTTAATTTATCAAAGACAGGATATTTAAAGGTATCAAATCGTTGTGTATTTAGTGGTTCACCAAAGAACATTTTTTCTTTAGTAAAATCCACATTTTTCTTATTGAAAACTGTCATTTCATTAGTCCTACTTTTCTCATCACCTTATAAATTCTTCCTTCCTTCATAAGTTTATGAAATTTCTTGAACCATTTTTTAAATCGTTTCTTAAAATCTAGGTCTCCCTCTGTTTTCCAATATATAGCCATCATCCACCTGTTGTTGGTTCGGGATATGAATTTTGAGGTCTTACATAGTCAGGTGAAATTTCAGATGGTCTTTGATAAGTATTGCTTTCAACTTTACCAAAAGGGTCTTCCCCATCGTTAGCTTTCTCATCATATTCCCAACTCTCATAATTATTAGTGAACCTTGACAATTTACCACCTAAAGCTCCCTCTGATCTAACAGTGTGCCAAATGTCATTGAATTTTTCAAACATATCTGCGTGTTCACTTCCTTCTTTATCAGGTGCGTATCGATTACGTCTGCCATCAAATTCTAATGGTAGGGTTTCACCCCATTTACCTCTTTCTAAGGTCTCTAAAGCTTTTTCTGCAACTGGTTTTGCATAATCAAATGCTTCAGCAAAATCATCATACAATGTTACAGGTAATCTCCATAGTTCTGAATCTCTATTATAAAAATGTAGAAACATATGATAACTAAAATCTCCTAACAATTTGTCTCTCCAGTGTGCTACATTGGGGCCAAGATACATTAATACATCGCCCGGCTCCAGTGACAACACCTTCATTCCTTTAGCTTTTCTTTGTCTGTTTGTAGTTGCTTGAGTTTTATTATATAACTCCTCTTGGCTGACACAATCAACCCAATTCCTTGAGTTGTCAACCCAAATCTTCCACGGAGTATTATCATCAGTTCTATAACCTAAACAAAGTGTTGCACTGATTTCACATGATGGTCTATCTGAATGTGCTTTAAGATAAGCACCTCTTTCGTATTTCCTTGAGTATGAATAAGTTTCTCTTAAGTTTAGATCAATCGTATCTCGTAATTTGTTTCTTAACCAGTGGTGAAGACCAACACCAAATGGCGTGCAATAACCACCAGCGGATTTGTATAGGGTTTCTTCGGGAGAGTCTTGGATAATATCCTCTTCGAGTTGGAGGATTTGTTCGGTGTATGGAGCAGCTTCAATAGTTTTCCATGTGTCTAAAGTCATGGTAATGATTTCTTTAGGAATATAGTTTCTAAGAACAACATATCCCTCTTTCAGTAACTGCCAAGTATCAGGATTGGTGGAACCTCTTAATTCCTGCCCTTCCATAACTTGTTTATCTTTATATTTTACAGTCTTTTCATCAAATGACACAGGCATCGCAATCTTCATCCTCACTTTCACCATTAAAAGGGTCTTCTAATGGATTATGTTCTACTACATCTTCTATCTTACCATCTAAGGTGTTCTGATAATAGGCTGTTTTCCAGCCATACTTATATGTAGTCAACAAATCTTTGGCCATCTCTGATATTGGAACTTCTCCATTCGGATAATTCTCAGGGTTATAAGACCAATTTCCACTAATAGACTGATCAAAAAACTTCTGCATCATAGCAACGACATTAATATAGCCTTCATTATCTTCCATGTCCCATAATAGGGTATATTGATTCTTTAAAATACTATACTGTGGGACAATCTGTTTTAGTGTCCCTTTCTTACTCTTTTTAACACTCAGGTAATCTCTAGGTGGTTCAATACCATTAGTTGCGTTAGAAACGACGCTAGAGGACTCAGATGGCATCTGAGCAGACAAGGTTGAGTGTCTTAAACCATGTTCTTTTATATCTTTTCTTAATCCGTCCCAATCCATCAACAATTTATTGGGATAAATTTCATCTACTGAGTCTTTGTAAGTGTCAATAGGTAGTAGTCCCTGTGAATATTTGGTTTTATCATACCATTCACATTCACCCTTCTCTTGTGCAAGTTTATTTGATGCCTTTAATAACCAATATTGGAAGCTCTCTGATAACTCATGAACGAGCTTCCAAGCATGGGGATCATCATATTTAACCTTGTTTTTTGCAAGGAAGTGTGCCAGTCCAATATATCCAATGCCTAATGATCGTCTAGCTTTTGTAGATATATCTGCTGCGTTTACAGGGTAGTCTTGGAAATCGATTATCTCATCTAATCCTCTTACTGCAAGTTCACATATTTCTTCCATTTCTTCTTCTTTAATGGTTCCAACATTAATTGCACTTAATATACACAATGCAATTTCCCCTTCACCATCGATGTGGTTAAGTGGGTCTGTTGGTAGAGTAATTTCTTGACAAAGATTACTCATGTTTACTTTGTCAAGAAAACTACTATGTGAATTGCTATGATCTATATTCATGATATAGATACGGCCAGTCTCTGCTCTTTCTTTAAGGATGTCTGTAATCAATTCCTGTGCATTTACTTTCCTCTTTGGAATGCTGTATGCACGTTCATACTGTTCGTAAAGTTCATCAAATTCATCCGTGCCAAATGCTTCATATAAGCCGGGCACTTCATGAGGTGAGAATAAAGTAATCTCTTCATTATTCATAAACCTCTCATAAAACAACTTAGAAATTTGAATAGAATAGTCTAACTTTCTTACTCTATTATCTTCGGTTCCCTTGTTGTTCTTAAGAACAATAATATCTTCTATTTCTTGGTGCCAGATAGGAAAATGCACTGTGGCACTTCCACCCCTGACTCCATTCTGAGTGCAACATCTGACTGTTGACTCAAACTTTTTTAGGAAAGGAACAACACCTGTATGTTGAACTTCTCCACCCCTTATCCTCGATCCTATTCCTCTAATCCGACCAGCGTTGATCCCAATACCTGCTCTCTGTGCAACGTATTTACCAATAGCTAGATCAGATGAAAATATAGAATCTAGAGAATCATCTACATCAACTAATACACATGATGCAAATTGTCTCATTGGAGTTCTAACACCCGCCATAACAGGTGTGGGTATATTAATCTTAAATTGAGATATTGCATCGTAATACCTCTTAACATATTCCAATCTGTTATCTTTATATCTTGCAAACAATGTCATTGCAATTAAGATATACATGAACTGTGGTGTTTCATAAACTATACCTGTTGATCTATCTTGAACCAAATACTTGTCTACTACTTGTTGAAGACCAGCGTAGGTAAAATCTAAATCTCTACTGTGACGAATAAAAGTATTAATCTTAGCAATATCTTCATCCGTGTAATAGTATTTCAAGACATCATCATATACACCTAGTTTTATGTTCCTGTCTATTAAATCACCCAGTGGTGGATATATTTCACTGTCTTTCCACTTAGTGTTAAAAACCTGTTTCTGTATTAAAAAGAGTAATAATCTCTCAGAAACAAATTGATAATTGGGATGATCTAATGATATTAAGTCTGATGCAGACCTAATTAAAATCTGTTGTATCTCTTTAGTGGTTATTCCGTCAAAGAATTGTAAACCACTATTCATTTCTACTAAACTTTCTGAAACCCCTGTGATATGTCTACAGGATTTCTCTACCATTCTATGAATCTTTTCTAAATTAATATCAACTCGTTCACCGCTCGACTTTACTACTTTTATATCGGTCTGATTCATATTCATTAAATTCTCTTATACTCCGCTAGTTTTAATTTTGCAGAGAGACCGTTATGAGTGCAAGAGTTTATAATATCCACAATATCAGCCTGACTTAAACCACTCAAAATCATATCATTAATATCTTTACATTCATTCACTCTTCGATCATTCCAAATACAAATAGAAAAGCCAAGGTCTATCACCTCGGCTAATTTTTTTAGGATTTCATGATTTCTTGGTTCGTTGTCATATATTAGGACTGCATTTCTCTTTATGCTGTTATCAATCTTTGTGAAGTCACTACCACCGACAGCAATCGAATTTGGTAGGAATAAACTATCAATTGGCCCCTCTGTAATATAGATAGTTTTTGATTTGTCCACTTCATTCAAGTTATAGATGAGTGGAACATCATCTAGGAATTTAAGTGTTAAATATCGTAGTGGTGAGTTATTGATGGCTCTACCACTGACACCTACTAATTCCCCATTCTCATCATAGAATGGTATGACTATCCGAGGATCATTACCAAGAACTCTGTCTTTATATTTCTCTGACAGTGCAGATAAGAGTTCAGAATTGTCAACATAATATAATTCTGTCTTGGGAATCTTCCTGTTAAGAAGATATGTGCTAGCAACACTGACTTCCCAAGCATTTTTACAGACCTTCCTCAGAACGTCCTTCGTATTTAGAGATTCGGTTCGCGGTGTGAACTTGAATTCATTGGCTGAAGGCAACTTTTTCGCCTTCGGTTTTACACCCTGTTCTTTTAACCACTCTTTCAGATATTCTTTATGAATAACTGGAAAATTATCCTTTAAAAATTTAACGGATGAGGTTGCCTTACCACAATTATGACACTTGTAAATGAAGCTTTGTTCAACTACAAAATGATACCCACGTGCCTTATACTGATTCTTTGCAGAATCACCACAATAAGGACATCGATGATTTAATGTGTTATCGTTCTTCCATTTGGCCATCTCCAAGTTGGAGATCACCATAGAAAGATATTTTCTTTCTAACCATAGCATTTATACTCTATTATACAGTATAAATGGTGATTTTACTAGAGGGTTTATTCTTCTTCTTCGGTCTCTTCTTCGGATTCTTCTTCTACAGAATCATCAGGAAGAGGAAGGTCTTCGATCGCCTTTTCAGCTGCAATCTTTCCTTCGAGTCGAGCCACAGATTCGATATACGAAGCTTGTGCTCTGTTGAATGATTCTTGAGCTGTATTGAGAGAGTCTTCTGACCGTAGTTCTACTTCTTTATCAGAAATTGGAACAGGTTCTACCAACTCGTCTAGAGCTGCTTGAAGTTGTGCTAATCTTTCTTCATTTGCCATAATATTTTCCTATAATATAGTTACTTGTTATTTAGTGTTATTTTACGTTTGCCTCCGATGGTCTTCTTCCCCTTAGGCACTCGTAAAACTATTTTTTCTACTTTATTGACCGTTGGTTTTTTGGCTAGTATATTCCAAGGTCTCTTTGGTTTACGTTTCTTCCCAATAATAATCCCTGCTGATGTGATCAATAATAGAACTGCAAGTGGGTCAAAAACAAAGATAATAGCAAAAATGACTGCCCTAATAGCGTTGTCAAGATACTTGACAGCTTCGTCTTGACCGTAAATTACTTCGGCTACATACTTAATTGGGCCGACTTCTCGTTCGAACCCTAGTATTTCTTGTTCGAATACAAACCTTTCGTCCCTGTATACTGCAATTACGTTATAAATTTCATCGATTTCTTCGTTGATTTCATCAGTTTTGGCAATGACCTCATCCTGTGAAGAATTGTTAAGTGTTTGTAATCTCTTGATTTCTGCGTTTGCACCGTTAATAGTCTCCTGTGCTTGAGCTCTATAATTGTCAATATTTCCCTGTAATTTGGCTATTTGAGCAGTTGCGTCCTCTTGTAGTTTATCTCTTTGGGGTTGTTGTTTGTTTCTTTCTCGAATACCTAGTGCAACATTGTCTTCACTGTTAAATATACTTCCTGTAGTCCCCTGTGAGGTGTAACTTTCCACTATCTTGTCCAATGACTCTAGGTCGACCTTTAAGCGGTCTCTAACGCCGTTTATTTGACTCTGAGCATAGTCTATGTCACCTTGAACCCTATCCCATGCACCATCCCTAATCTGTTCCTGTGCTGTTACACTGTCGGTTATGTCAAATCGACCACCACCCAGTGTATCAAGTCTCGTAGTAAGTGAAGTTATTTTGTTTTCTTGTCTTTCAATTTGAGTGTTGTATCGATCAACTTCTGCTTGTGATGATGCAGTTGCATAGGAAGTGTCTGAGGATGCTTTTGCAAGGTATCCAAATATCCCCAGTGCGGTGATTAACATAAGAACAACTACTGAAAGGGTTAGATACCACTTTAAGACGTTCAGTCGATCCCAAAAGATATGAAGGTAAGCTGCTGTGACGATTTTACCAAACTCTAATGCACCTGTCATTAGGACTACACCTAACCATGCACCAGCAAATATGGTTGCAAGACCAACGACTGAAAAGTATGCAGCGATCGACGCTATAGAAAGAGCGGTGAACAGTGCAAGATAGCTCAAAAATTTATGCATAATAAAACCTAGCTATTCTTTAATGCTGCACGTCTCCAAACCTCATACTTGTCTTTTTTCTTCTTTCTTACAATGGGTTTGTCTGTTGAGACGGCTGCACCTGTAGCGTTCATAGGTGCTTCTTCTACAATTTCATCCACCCCCAAAGTGGTCTTCCATACTCTAGAGTGTTTAGTCTCTTTATGCAACTTCAACATTTCATTCTTATTTCCTGTTGCGAGAACTTTCTTGTCAACCACTAAGGCGTAGTGAATGGGTTTTTCAGTGTCTACTGCATCTTCACCGACTTTAATCGTCTTCTCGGTTATAAATGAATTATATGATTCAATATACGTCATCTGCTGTTACCAATACTCTGTCTGCATCTACATAACCAACATATAATTTGATACCGTAGATGTAACTGTGTTCTCCTAAGATAAGGCATTCCATTTTTGGAGGATATATCTTATCATTTTGTTTTAATTGCATCCTCAATCTGTAAGCTTCTTTCACGATCAGATTAGGAAAATCAGATGATTCTGTTATTAGATCAGGTGTAAACCTGTTATTTTCTTTTAACCATCTGTAGAACTTTTCACACAACTCATCTGCTTGCGTTTCGTCCAATTCACATTCCTCTTTGAGCAATGCGAGTGCGACCACATATGATGCAAATTGTGATTTTCCAAATGGAACTTTTTCGATGATCTTTTTAAGATTGAAAACTATCCTATGCAAAGGCGTGAGTGAGGATTTTTCTTTGGCGGTAAAAGGGTTATTCTTAACCATCTTACCATTTTCATCCTCGATCTCTTTGATACGCTTTCCCTTCCTATCGATAAACCCAAACTTATAAGCTTGATGTTTCTCAAAAGGTGTTGTTAACATCTTAAGAATCCGAAAAACAATTAAAGTGTCTACTAATCTTCCTACCATAATACTATTTATGATTTCTGAGCCATGGAGCTGGTGGTCAGACTTGAACTGACGACCTATAGTTTACAAAACTATTGCTCTACCAACTGAGCTACACCAGCTTAAAGATCACGTAATCTTGAAGCAAGTGCCTCATCGATAGGAATGTCTACTTCCCAGCCCTCTTCTACGTATTCGAGGTAAAGTAGCATAGTTTTTATGGACGACCAATATCCCTGTTCCTTGATTTTGAATCTTAACATCCTCATACAAGGATCAAATCCAAAAACATTGAACAAACAGATAAGGTGGTTTAACATGAGACGTTCTCTCATTTCACCATTTTCATGGTATCTGTGGAGAAGTCGTTTGAGGTATCTGAATCGACGTAAGTCTTCTTGAAAGTCCTCTATGTCAGCGCACTGAGGATCGTCATAATGCTTGATAGCAAATTGCTGAAAATTCTTAGTGGTTAGCTTATCAAAAAGACTCATAATATACTAATATGTAGGTGTCTCCAAGGAGACGAGGTTTCTAAACTAGAGAACCATATACTTTGAACGAACCAGTTTCTAGTTGTTCGTATCTCACGTGTAGACTTACTACTTTCTCTTCATGGTCAAATTCATCATGTGGTGTGTCAACAGACTTACCTATGATTTCACCGTATCGAGAAAATGCTAGATCAAACTCTCCAGCCCCCTCAGCAAACTCTAAATCATTAGAGTTTTGTTGACTGTTAAGACCTAAGAGTGCAAGCTTTGCTTCCATTTGAGCAACAGCAGCTCTTGGGTTCATATATTCTGAACTTGCTGTGTGTCCTAATACTGCATTAATCTTTTGTTTAACATCATGGTCATCGATGTCGTGGGGAATATGCTCCGAGGATAAACCAGCATCTTCTTGATGACCATATTGTTCTTGTATAAAATCTTTAAATTTTTTCATATTTTTCCTATGCCGAAATTGCTACACCAACACCTAGTATTTCTGCGTGAGCAGCGAAGACTTCATCAGAGGCATTCTTCTGAATGATTTCTGTGCCACCACTTCCTAGTGTAAATGTGCCTATTAAAACATTGGCAGAGGTTTCTACTGAAACTACTCTTGCCGTTGCACCTGAGTTATGAACTCGAACAGCGGTGCCCGAACTAAAGTTCGAACCGTTTGTAGTCGAAGTCCCGCAGGCTGCTTCTGAACCCAAAACCTTTATTTTCATGTTTTAAGTTCCTATTATGCTACTACTGTAATTGTTCCAGCAAGTGTTCCGATACCAGCTACGGAAGTAATGGTTGCATTACCACCACCAACTGTATCTACTATTGTTGAACCACCTGCGTGAGTTACAGCATTTGCACCAAAACTTAATACATCATCTGCATTAGTAGCTGCGTTTGCTGCTGCTATTACAAGACTAAATGTAAGTTGGTTAGTTGTTGAACCTGATGCGTATACTAATACATGTGGGCCACGACCTGATCCACTACCTTCGTTTCCGTTGGTAACTGATAAAGTAGGTGAACCTGTTACAGTCACAGCTTCGTTATAACTTACAGTTGCAGATAGTGTTCCACCAGCAGATTTGTCAAATGCTGTTGTAACCCAATCTATAGCTGAAATGTCTGCTTGACCAATATCTGTTGCAAGACCTGTTGAACTTCCAACTGCGACTAAAAGTTCCTCTAGGGTTCTAGCCCCTACAGTCCTTCTTAGCACCCAACCGGCTGCGCTTGCAAATGTATTAGATTTATCTGTTGCTGATAACCACTTAGGTTTTGCTTCGTCAGCGTCTGATACTCCCCATAATGCCATTTTATTTCCCTCGTTTTTTAACTAAATTGTTTAATCTGTTTCAATATAAAATTGAAAGTCTTTTTAAACGACCTTTGATCTTTCTGTAAAGGTCTCATGTATTTATCTCTTTCGGCTGGTTTAAGCCCCAATAAAGCTGATCTAACCGCAGATGCATCCTTATGCTTAACTTTAGTCTTCTTCATATCATCAGTTCTTACTTCACCATCCTTCTTTCGGTCTTCAATTCCGCC
>Ga0315334_10003002_pt1 | contig 10559 bp, 18 predicted proteins | sample M150034915metaG_FD_205555 | JGI IMG/M metagenome (GOLD analysis project Ga0315334, IMG submission 205555) | Ammonia-oxidizing marine archaeal communities from Monterey Bay, California, United States - M1 500m 34915 | ecosystem: Environmental > Aquatic > Marine > Intertidal zone | place: USA... | reverse complement strand
AAAAAAAAGACGGGAGGCCGAAGCCCCCCGCCGGTGTTCCCCATGACCGCAAATTTATACGATCTCGACCACGTTGTCAATCGCTGGGCGCATCCACCGCTGCGCTTCGGGATTCCGCTCGCGCTTGCGCGTCTCGCTTGCGAGCAGCTCATCCGCGATCGACTCGATGGCAACCTCTTGACCATCGACCAAAACCTTGGAGGAGCCGTTGCCGCTCTCCACCACGCCCACGTTGAGGTGCAACCTACCGCTGCGCTCGTTCCGCAGCACCTTGCCGCCAAATCCCTCCTCAGGGACGTAGCCGTTTGGAGTCTCGCTGCGCTCAACGCCGCTCTCGCGCAAGGCCTTGACCTTCGCGGTGTTCTCGTAACCCACCGCGCGGATTTGCGTGGTGCTTTCCTTGACGGCTTCCAGCGTGCTGCTCTTGCGAGTCTTAAGCGCGCGGCGCATTGTCATGGTGTGAATCTGACCATTGCCTAAAATGGCCACCAGCTCTTTAGCTCTTTCGATTTGCGATTTCATAGTAACTGTCCCTTCGGACGCCCCCATTTTAGAGCAGTGACCTTAAGTGTCAACAGAAAAAAGCACTTTTTTTTATTTTTTTTTCTTTTGCGTCACGACTATGTTGGCATGGTGCTTGCTACTCTTAATGAGACTCGGTCTCAAAAAGGGCTGCCCCGAAAAATATACAATGTATGCACACGCGCGCGAATATTTGGTATTTGTCTGTTTCCTATTTGCTATTAAGTAAATCCCTAATTTAAAAAACTTTTAAAAACTTCATAAAAATAGTTGACAAGTTTCTGCTTTTTCTTAATACTTTTCGGAGTGCGAGAGCTAAACCAAAAAACTACAAACATGACAGAGATACAAGCAGAACGCGCCGCGCATATTCTGCACGAACTGGAATCAGCTACTACTAGCGGCAAGAGTAGCTACCAAATGCCATGCGATGAAGCCTTGAGAAAGGTTTTAGTCGCGACACTTATCACTTCAGAGGCGATCACTTCTGAATTCATCACCCGCTTGCAATATATGAAGATTGAACAAGCAGAGGCAAAGGAGATGCGCCGATTGGAAGGCATCAAAAAACGGCAAAGGCCACAAATGAGTTTATCAGAAAGCATCTACCAGAATAATCTGGAAGGCAAAGGCTTCAGAAGGACTCCAGAAGGCCAAGCAGCCCAAAGGAAATGGGACGAGGAGCATGGCGTTGAAAGGCCAGAAGGCTTTTATATAACCGAACATGGCGAAAAGGGAAACTTTCCCAGAGGTTTAGTCGGCCAGAATGTTATTCGCATCAAGAGGGAGGTTTCAAATGTCTGAAGATTATCCAAAACACGACAGGGATTGCGCCAATAAAGTGGATCGGGCTATACACTCCGCGAAACAGGAAGGAGTGGACTTTGAGAAGATTATTCTGCCAATATTCAAAGATATCTTCTGCTGCAATTACAGACCACACAAAAAACTAGTCAAACAAATGTGTGATAGCATTTGGGAACAAACTAAAAAACACATGAAAGGAGGTGAAAATAAATGAAATATAACTTTTATTATATCAGCAAAAATCTGAAAAAACTTGCAAGCATTGTGCAAGGTTTTATGCAGGTTGTTGATCATAAGATTGGGGGCGATGCCGGTAGTATGCTTTCGGATGTTGCGAACGCGATTATCTTCAAGACCAACAAGGATCTCGAAATGATCCTAGAGGATTGGAAGAAGCGCAAGACTGCGATCTGCATCGAACTTGGCAAGCAAGAGACTATCGAGCACGCCGATCGATATAAAGACAAGGAGGCTCCCGATGAGACTGTGCTTCGAATTCGAGGAGAGTTTAAATGGCATCAGTTCTTGAGCAATCACGAGATCGACTTGTGCGAAGGCTGTGAGGAATGCGGGCTCAGAGTAAAGGAGTGGAGAGAGGAATAAATTCCTCCTACGAACAGGGGCAGCTTCGGCTGCGCTTTTTTTTGCCTATTGAGAATCAAACTCAATTAGGGCAGCCCCAAAATAAAAATGATTTTTTTCAAAATAATAGTTGACAAGTAGCGGCTTTTTCTTCATGCTTTTGTCGCTATGAAAATCTACGGCAGCGATTACGAGTCTTCGGTCAGGATCCAAATTGATCTTGTGAGCAAAAACCTTCCCCAAGTAGGGGAGAAGAATACGCTTGTGCTTATTCAGTGCTTTAACGAACAAGGTGAAGAAATTCCTTACGAACATATTCGAACCTGTATCTCCAAAAAAGCTAGAGGCCCAAAAGAAGTTTTCAAGTGGCTAAAGGATCATATTGGAAACTTGACGAACATAGCCCACTACGGTCACAATGACTGCGGCAAGGCTAATTCCAAAGAAGAGTCAACCAACAATCAAAATCCTATCGACCACGACGAAGACGGGAAGCCAATCTACTTCTGCAAACCATGATCCTTGGTTGAAATAATTTCCACAAAACTATCATTAGTTGAGACCGGCTCTCAATTAGGGCTGCCCCGCGAAAAAAAGTCAAAAAAAATCATTTTTAAGGTTGACAGAAAAGTCTATTTGCACGAAACTTTTTTCGCTATGAGTATTACGAGCAAAACAAAATGGTTGGTCAACGACCTAGGACTGAACGAACTCGACGCGTGGTGGCGGTTGGTCTGGACGGCAGCGTTAATGGCTGCGGGCCTCAATACTATCGACGCGCACACCCATAACAATGTCAAACTCACAAAGGAAACCAAAGTCATTGCAATTACTATACTTGCCGAGGCAAGGGGAGAAGGGCAGGGAGGGATGTATGCGGTTGCTGCTGTCATTGCTCAACGCGCACATGAAAGAGGCCGAACAGCAAAAGAAGTCTGCCTCAAGCCATACCAATTCAGTTGTTGGAACGGCAAATCATTAAAGAGCATGGAACACTTGCTTAAAGTACCGCAAGCAAAGTATGCAATTGCTTTAGCGAAGAATATAAAACTTTTAAGTCGCGACTTTATTGGCTTTGCAAACCATTACCATAATAATAAAATCAAACCGCCCAAGTGGGCAAAGGGTAAAAAGCCAGTCAAGACAATCGGCAACCATATTTTTTACAGGTTATGAAAAAACTACTAATACTACTACTGTCGGCAGTCACGATAAACGCACATGAGCCTACTATCGTGATTGAGGGAAAGCCTACTTCAAGTTTCTCTTTCGTGTTCGGAAACTTTACTTGGCAAGCTGCAAAAAAGGACGCAGAGTCCAAAGGTGGTCACTTGGCTACGGTTACAAGTCCAGAGGAGCAGCAACGCCTCGACCAACTAATAATGAGCAAGAACCGCGACGCTTGGATTGGAGCCGAGCAAAAGAGTGGCGATTGGCAATGGGTTACTGGCGAAACATGGTGCTACGATAATTTCGATGACTATGAACCAAACGGCGGCGACCTAGAGAACCACATGAACATTTGGGGAGTCAACGGGAAGTGGAACGACTTCAGAGACTACTATGAAATGAGTTATGTCCTCGAAAGAACTTCTGTTCGTGTCGGAATCGAAAACCCACCATGCGGAAAAAGATTTGCGCTGATGTTTTCAACCGACTTAAAGAATTGGAAAATAGCGAAAGACATAGACGGCAAAAAATGTATGGAGGCTTTTGCTGGAAACTCCAATACAGATGGCGTATGTGTTTGGTGGAATCTCCCCAAGCATAAGAGCGCGTTTTATAGGATGAGCAGATAAAATTTAGGAAACTCAATCACACCTAGATTAGCGTCTAGTTAGAGGTAGCACCTCAAGAAAAGTGATAGTTTCCAAACACTCTTGTCGCTGGTGAGAGCGGCAGGTTCGTAGTATCATAGTAATGGGGACCTCTCTCGGTTATGGTTGGCCGAGGGGGGTCTTTTTTTATTGAAACCCGTTCTCAACTGGGGCAGCCCCAGAATTGTCACGCTTAAAAAAAGATGATAAAAATTCTTTTTATTTGGTTGACAGGCATTTCCTTTTTTGATGTAATTGCCGAGGCCATTTAGGTCAAAGCGTTATTAGAAAGGAAAGTATGACTACTAAAAAAACTACCAAGTTATCGGAAGTAAGCTCTACTAAAGGGAGAGCCGAAAAACTCACAGACCAAGCAAGAGAATTAGTTGCAAAGGTCAACAAACAAATACAAAAAGCAGCGGACTTCCGCCAAGAGAGCGACTTCACACAGTCGGACTTTACAGTCGAGGTGTATCATATGACACCAAGCCAAGCAAAGGATATCTTGCAACATTGCAATGTATCCTATGGTCGAAGTCATGGCCAACTGGAGGCAGCTTCTGGAAACATTAAGTTCACTAAAGGATACTGTACCAACAGAACAAGGGATGAAAGAATCATCTCAAGGATAAAAAACGAAGTCTTAAAAGACTGGTTCTTTGAAGCCTCAAACATTGCTTTCAATACAAAAGGAATGTTGATCGACGGCCAACATACCCTCTCGGCTATTGTCGAAGCGAACAAGGCCGTAGACGTAGTTCTTAAAACTGGTTGCCGTATTGGTTCAGTTCAAAAGATAGACGTTTCTCGCATCAGGACTATTGGGCAACGCTTAAAGTTTGCTGGATTGTTGCCGATGAATGAGCCTGACTCGAAAACAAACTACAGGGTAAACATCGCTGGACTAATTCTGCGAAGTAAGGTGAATAACCTTGGCAATAAAATGAAAGCGGGTCAAATCTGCGACAGAGGGTTGCCATTCTATACCGACAAAGCGATATTGAACTCACACGAAAAGTATAAAGAAGCTATAGAGTGGCTTTATGAAAACAAGACAAGGAACTCTGCTTTTCGTCAAAATGGAGTCCTTGCTCCGATAGCTATATTCTTCAATAAGAATCAAGAGAAAGCTAAAAAGTTTTATAATGACTTAATTAGCTCGGAGTATAGGGGCGCGAAAAGCAAGGGTCAGAACTCTGTCCGCAAACTTAACAAGATGATTGTAGACGTAACTAACTTGCTCAAGACAGGTCAGAGGGAGAAACTCCCTGCCGCCTATGGTCATGGCAGAAGTCAAATAAGCTTTTGGTTCAACAACACCAGAAAGTGCATAATGGCTTTTGAGTCTAATAAGACTTTTAGAACCATCAAATGAAATGAAAAAGAGCAAAAGGGGTTTATCTAAATATACCTACTACGCCTTTTACAAGGACAAGAGCGTTAAGCTTGGTTATACCAAGGACGTTGTGGGCAGGGTGCGCCAACTAGGTGGCGCGTCATCATGCTTCGTCTGTTTTCGGGCAGAGCATGACAGCACCAAATCAGCACAAGAAGCAGAGAAGCAAATGAAGCAGGAACTTGCCAACTTTGTTTTGCGCGATGCAGAATGTCGGGAGTGGCTCAACTCAAAGAAAAAGGGATTCTTCCCGTCTTTGAAAAAGGCACTCGAAAAAATAACCACAAGATTTTTTGGTTATGCATATAATGTAGATCAAAAAACTTCCACAACATGGGAGGAGACTTCGCCAGCAAAAGTTCAAAAGCTTGTGCAGTCTCGTTGAGGTAGTCTAGGCCCCTCGCTGGTTTTGCGGCCATTATCGGCGGGGGGCTGAGACTGGCTCTCAATAAGGGCAGCCCCATTTTCTCAAAAGTTTGGGTAGCGGCGGCGGGCTCTTTATTTGGGGGGTACCTATTTACTATTTATTTGTTTCTTTTTTTCTTGACGCCTAAACCCTTTAGGGCAAGACTTGACTTTTGTTCGGGTCAAACCAACCCCCGAACTTAAAAACATAACATGAACATAAATAATAAAACTACGAAAGTAAGTTGCATATATTGTAGCGAGTCGATCGAGGTCGAGGTCGCTAAAGAGGGTCATCATGCACACGCTGAATGCGCTATGCTGAACCCATACCCGCCCGCGCTCAAAGAAGAGCTGCGGGGGTTGTCGAGCGAGGAACTGCGGGTGCGTTCAAACATCAGCCTACATTAAAATGGATCAACTCAATAAAACCATCCAAGAGTCGTTCGCCACATTCGAGGCGTTCAAAAACGTTCAGTTCGAAATGGAGCGGGCTCAAATGCTCGACAGAATCCGTCACCTCGAACAGAAGGTAAAAGACCAGCAGAAGGAACTGGAACTCCATCAGATCGTCAAGCATGGGGGCAGGCTGGCCTGTAACAACAGACTCGAAGCCAAGCTGAAATAGCTTGGACGCCAAGGGCAGGGGGGCGGCTTCGGCTGCCCCCTTTTTTTGTCCGTTGAGAGTCGCTCTCAATAAGGGCTGCCCCATTATGAAAAAATTAAATTGTAATAAAAGTATATCGGCGGCCTTATTTAGGGGGGATTTATTTCTTATTTTTTCTTTTATAAATCGCATTTTTTCTCTTGACGAAAATACGGCTCTCTGGCAACCTTGACTTCTGTTCGGCCAAACCCGCCGGACTCAACCAAATAATACTATGAGTGAATACTCACTAACATCCATCGCGGAGTCCAACCAAAAGGTTGAGGCTGTTAAGGACATGATCGGAAGCGTGCTTGATTTCATCACCCCTTCTGAGTACGACATTCGACGCGTCAGGGAGACGCTCGAAGAGAACAAGGCCAAGATCGAAGAGCTTGAAAAGAAGCTCGAAGCCTCCGAAGGGAAGCTCGACAAGGCCGAGGGTGTCATCTCCAGCAACGGACTCGAGTCCGAGCTGGAATGCGCCTAGCACCAAGGCGTCAAGGAGTTCAGGCGACCCCCCAAGGGGGGTCGCTTTTGTGCGCCCTAGTGAAACTCAGTCTCAAAAGGGGCTGCCCCAAAAATATCGCGCCGATATATTCTTTCTCGTGATTATTATATTTGTTATTTATCCATTCCTTATTTGTCAATTTCACATTTGTTATTTTCTTGAAGAAAAGGTGTTGACGTCCTTCTGGTTTCTGCTAATCTCAGTTCACCCCAAGAAAGGGGGACATTACAATGAAAGTACAAGTCTACTTCAACCTACATAAACGGAAGCTCTCTGTCCGCCATAAGGGCAAGGTCATAGAGCATGCAAGCCAAGTCCTCTTGGAGAACGCAACCTTCCATGTCCAGCCCGCTGGTCGTGAAAAGGTCTTGAAAGAAAAGCGCAAAAACGTTCACGCTTATGTGAGCGGCGAACGGGTATGCGTGGCCTCATTCAGCCCAAGGGCTGAGCGCATCGCCTACAACCCCTACAAGAACAAGACGTTTATCAACGTCGAGACAGGGGAACCAGTCCACCATAGGGCTATGGTGGGGATCTACACTCACTACTTCAACAAGTCAGATCTTCGGTCTGTACAAATCTTGGGGGAGCATAAAGATGAGCGATAGAGTAGTAACAGACTTCGATGGTTACGAATGGGAATTCGAAGGCAACATCTGGAACCTAACCGGACAGCTAGTATGGAGCATAACCTTCGAGCAGAACCAAATCTGGCCAGAGCTAGACAAGGACGACTCGACGATCAGCAGAGCCGTTCAATGGGATGCTGGCGGCAATAGAGTGGTCGAGGACATGGACGGTGCGGACTTGGATGACAGCTTCCCAGTAAAGGACATCATCGATGAGCTGGCGCATGATCTGGAGCACCAAGCGATCTACAAAGCCAGAGAGCGAGACTTCATCGAGAGGGACTACGACTGAGACCAAGCGGCCTACGGGCCGCTTTTTTTTGCCCTAGTGTTGAGACCCGCTCTCAAAAGGGGCTGCCCCGAAAATCCCGCGCTGGCCATGCACCCCGCCCCCGCCCCTCTTATTTAATTGGATTTTGTTTCTTTTTTTGTTGACAGGTTTAAAAGTGACGATTATCCTACCCGTTCCTGCCGAGATAGCAGGTTAAAAATGACATGAGACCAACAAGACACATATCGACCGACTACGCCTTTGGCGTGGAGAAGGTAGCTCACACGTTAGACGGTGAGAAGACAGGCTGGCACGCAGTCCGCAGGACTGACATGACAGGCAAGGTGGCTTTGCTAGGAATGGCAAAGGATAACTACGCAGTCGTCCCAAACGACGAACTGGTGAATACGGCTCGCGAGGCTTTCACGAACCTCAAGGCTGACAACTACGAAGAAAAGCTCTTCTGCACGCTGGGCGGCTCTCGTTTCTACGGTGAGTACACCTTCAAGGACAAGACTATCGAAGTCCCCAAGGTGGGCGACACAATCGGGTTAAGGCTCACGCTTAACAATTCCTACGACCGCTCCTGCAAAGTCGGTTTTTCAATGGGTTTTGTTCGCTTGGTCTGCACCAATGGCATGGTCACGAATTCTCGCGACTATGACTTCAATCAACTGCATAGCGGCAAAGTCCCTATAGCAGAAGCACAGGACGCTATCGAGAAGGCGTTCAAGGGGTTCAACGCTGACAGTATGGCAATCTTCGGCGACATGGCCCACCAAGAAATCACCCAGAAGCAGGGTGAAATCATCGTTGACAATATGGCAATCAAATCGCTTGTCAGCGCGGCAGCTAGAGATTCGGTCAAAATGATTTGGGCCGACCCCACGCACCAGAATGCGGACGCGAATCGCAATCTGTTCAACCTGTACAACGCATTCACGCAGCACCTGACGCATTCGCCAACGGCTGGCTACGACAAGTTCGAGAATTCGCGCAAGACTTCGCGCAAGATTTTCGACCGCTTCGAAAAAATCACGCGCAACGAGGGCGAGCGGGATGAATGGACGGTGCGTATGCCCGACAAGAAGCCAAAGGCCGTAGAGGTCGTGGTGGAGGCCTAGAAAAGCACTCTCAGGGGCAGCCTTCGGGCTGCCCTTTTTTTTCGCTGGCCGCGGGGCAGCCCCAATTGAGAATGGGTTTCAACTAGCCCAACCCCTGAAAGGGGAGGCCGAAGCCTCCCCTTGTGAGCTGGATTCTACCAATCCCGAGGTGGCAGTAAGCCCTCCTTTCTCTTCGCCTCGATCGCCCTTAGGCGCTTTACCTCATCTCGTGCCTCAGACGCTTCCTTAAGGTACTTCTGAGTCAGATCACCCATTTCACCCTCTGGATACTTGTTGCCCATGATCGCATTGAAATACTCGATTGGCTCTAGGTACTTGATTAGGCCATCGTGAATCTCTTTGTAGCGAGACACTAGTTCGTCAATCTTAACCTTTCTCTTCAGATGCTTGTAGCTCATAGCCCCCACACCCTATCACCCCCCACATAGGCGTCAACCTTTTTCTTCACGAAAATGCACTTTTTTTCGGGGGGCTGCCCCAATTGAGACTCGGTTTCAAAAGCTGTCATTACAAAAAAAAATAAGACCTGTAAAGGCCTTATTTGTATCAAGCTTATTTGGGGTTTGCTTATTTGCTATTTAGACATTTCTAATTCACTATTTATTAGTGGGCTTTTCTCTTCAAGCTTAACCCAAACGGTCGGTATGTAAGTACATGTCCCGACTATCTGATATTGCTCGGCAAACTCTAATATTGCTTGCTCACGAAACCAAGTCTTGATCTCTATTTCATCACCATGATTCGTCGTGAAAATAAATGTTCTTAATAGGTTCATGCTTTTACTACGGGTTTATACAGTCCTTTTCCGTCCTCATAATCCTTCTCCCATTCGTCGGACACATCTCCAAGGGTAACTTTGTAAATATCTTCACTCTTATACATATACAAGCAACGGTCTAGTCTTATTTGCTTCAACTTTAAGTCAGCAAATCTGCGAGCAACGACATCAAAGCCGCCCTTCTTTCCTTTGTATTTGGCCGTATCTCGTTTCATTAGTTCAAGCCTCGCTCTGCTTAAATATGACGAATAAAGTTTTTTAGGCGTTGTCCAAAAGTGCGCAAAGTTATCGTGGCCCCAAGTTAGCTCGCCCCTAGTAGCCCCATGATTCCAAAAGCCGTTAAAATGTTCAACAATTTCACTTGCTGTCCCTATTAGGCCAACAACACACGCCGCGCCATTGTGTTGAATTATTAACTTCACACTTTTATTCCCTATCTTCGGCCATTGCCCTTAAAACTATTAACACCATAACAATAATGAAAAAGAAACCATACTCACTTATGGCTAACATTTCGAGAGGCATTGTATCCCTTGAATCCCTGTTGTTTCAAGCCTTTTAATGCCTCCGATGCTTTGCTCCCCTTCTTTTGACAACCATGGAGCAACAAAGCAAAACTTTTACTTGACGAAATTGCCAAGCCGTCTGTGTGGTCTACTTCCAAACCTAGCGCGTCAATTTCATCTTGAGAAAAAAAGATTGTTGCAGTCTTAACCTTTGTTTCTGGTATCAATTTGTCGAATTTCCCGCCCGTTGAACAGGTAAAAGCAAAATTTGGGGGTAATTCATTTTCTTCATTCAAATATCTAGCAAGCAAGTGAATGCTTTTTGTATAGGAATAAAAAGTTATTTTAGGGAAAAGTGCCGCAACTGTCAGCCATGCCTTCAAATAAATATACTTAAAGTAATCCCCCCCGACATGGACTCGGAGGAACCCGCCCACCGCTGGCAGTTCGTGCGCCACGCTGGCAGAAATTAAATCGACATAGTCCTTTAAGCTTTTGCATTGCTTTAATAAATCAAAATTATCCCAACGAATTTTTCTCACATTCGGTCGGCGGGCCTCATCCA
>Ga0315334_10002999_pt1 | contig 10566 bp, 13 predicted proteins | sample M150034915metaG_FD_205555 | JGI IMG/M metagenome (GOLD analysis project Ga0315334, IMG submission 205555) | Ammonia-oxidizing marine archaeal communities from Monterey Bay, California, United States - M1 500m 34915 | ecosystem: Environmental > Aquatic > Marine > Intertidal zone | place: USA... | reverse complement strand
AAATAGCTGGATTAGACTATAACTTAATGGAATCTGCTAGAAATGACGAAAAAGCAGTTTCCTCATCAACTAGGTAAAGGAGATAAATTATGGCTACAGTAACAAACTGGATAGATCATCTAAGTGCTAAAGAAGTTCAGGGTGCAATTTATCCCGGAGTTGGCACTGAGACTATCCTAGTGCTAATTTTATTAGTTATATGGGTTGGATGGCACATTATAACAAGTATATCCGAAGACGAAGAAATGGCAAAATTAGCTAGAAAAAGACACAGTGCAAACGATCACAAAAGTAATATAACCGAGTGGTAATTTGCTAATTAATTTGAGGGCGCGTTTTATATGCGCCCTCGAAGAAATTTTTCACCCATAAAAGTTATTTAAAAGACGAACAAATCCCACTATAATTTGAGAATGGAGAATAAACTTCAATATAGACTTATTAAAAAATTCGGGCCTTCAATTTTTCATGTCAGAATACCAGAAGATATACTTAAAAAACTAAATAATTATGTTGATGAAACAATAAAAGACGAGCAAAAAATTAAAGGTTTAGACGCTGGTAAAAATCTTGTTGGAGATGTAACTCAAGAGTTCATGCTTGAGCATGAGTTTATAAAAAAATCAGGCTGGCACGTTTTTCTATCGACTTGCGTAAATCAATGGATAAAATTAGAGACAAATAAAGAAATAAAAAAATTTGAAATAAAAAACTCATGGGTTGTAAGACAATTCCAGAGTGAATATAATCCTACACATTGGCATGGGGGCCATATTTCAGGTGCAGGATTTTTAAAAGTTCCTTCAAATATGGGTAAGCATTCACAGAAAGATAAAAATCTTGCGTATAGAGGTGGCAATTTACAGTTAATTCATGGTTCAAGAATGTTCTTATGTCACTCCACAATAGACTTGGTTCCGTCTGTTGGTGACTTTTATTTTTTTCCGAACTATTTAATGCATACAGTTTTTCCATTTAAAGATACAAACGAAGAAAGAAGATCTATTTCTTTTAACGCAGTAATCGATGATGAAGTCTATAATGTTTATGGAAGATAAAAAAACGCCTGAAACAAATCCTGAAGAAAATATAAATAAAATGCCAAGCAAAATGGCTAGACTAGCTTGGCCTAAAGCTAAATATGGGGTAATTTTAGCAGTAATTATAATTATCTTTACAAATATAATATATTATTGGGAAACAATTATTTCTTTTTTTAAATAAAAATATGCTAGATTAATTTATGGCAAAAAATTTATCCTCTATAGCAAAAATAAAAAAAATTAAATATTTTCTAATCAGTTTTGTTGATTTGTTTGGCGTACTAAGATCAAAGTTGGTGCCTGCTCGAGCAATTGATGAAATGCAAAAAAATGGAGCAGGATTTGCAGGATTCGCTACATGGTTAGATATGACTCCAGCTGATACAGATATGTTTGCTATTCCTGATCCAGATAGTTTAATTCAATTACCTTGGAATAAAGAAGTTGCTTGGTTAGCATCAGATTTGTGGATGGGTGGTAAACCAGTAAAAGCATCTCCGAGAATAATGCTAAAAAATCAAATAGAAAAACTTTCAAAAAAAGATTTAGTTATGAAATCTGGTGTAGAATGTGAATATTTTTTAATTTCACCTGATGGTTCAAAAATTGCAGATGATAGAGATACTCAATCTAAACCTTGCTATGATCAATCATCATTAATGAGAAGATACGATTTAATAAAAGAAATATGCGATAGCATGATTGAGCTTGGATGGAACCCTTATCAAAATGATCACGAAGATGCTAACGGTCAATTTGAAATGAATTGGGATTACTCTGACTGTTTGACTACCGCAGACAGACACACTTTTTTTAAATTTATGGTTAAATCTTTAGCTGAAAAACATGGTTTAAGAGCTACTTTTATGCCTAAACCCTTTGAAAATTTAACTGGAAACGGATGCCATGCCCATATTTCGTTATGGAAAGACAAACAAAATAAATTTTTAGAAACTAGTGACAAATTAGGTTTGAGCAAAACTGCTTATAATTTTTTAGGTGGAATTATGAAATTAGCACAGCCACTTGCGGCATTTTTTAATCCAACGGTAAATAGCTATAGAAGAATAAACGCACCTCCAACTAAATCGGGAGCTTCTTGGTCTCCAAGTAGTATTTCGTATTCAGGAAATAATAGAACTCACATGATTAGAGTACCAGATCCAGGAAGATTTGAATTAAGATTGATGGATGGGTCATCAAACTCTTATCTGCTTCAAGCAGGTGTAATTGCCGCTGGCTTAGAAGGTCTTAATAACAGAACTGATCCTGGAGAACCTCTAACTTGTAATATGTATACAGATTACAAAAATTATTCACATCTTAAAAAATTGCCTGATAAAATTGAAGAGTCAATTAAAGAACTTGAAAATAGCAAAGAACTTAAGGAAGCTTTTGGAGAAGATGTAATAAATAGTTATGTAAAATTAAAAAAAATAGAAATTGATGAATTTAATAGACAAGAATCGTTTAACAAAAAAGATCCAATTACTGAGTGGGAAAGAAAAAATACCCTTGATTGTTAATATCAATGAAAACAATCAAACAAGATAACATTTGGTCTATTACATCATTTTTAGAGAATAAAGAATATAAATTTGATAAAGAAAAAATATTAAATTATCTACCAATAAACTTAATTGATGAAGCTGTAAAATCAATTCCAACTTGGAAAACTTATAGCCCAACTCCATTAATAAAATTAAATAAATTAGAAGAAGAGCTTAAGGTAAAGGAAATATTATATAAAGATGAAGATAAGAGATTTGATCTTAAATCATTTAAAGCGCTTGGTGGAGCTTTTGCTGTAAATAAAATTGCAAATGAAAAAAAAAATGCGACTGTAGCTACTGCAACTGCTGGAAATCATGGAAGATCCGTTGCGTGGGGTGCACAAAGACTTGGACTTAAATGTAAAATTTTTATTAGTGAAAACGTTAGTGAAAGTAGAGCAGATGCGATGAAAAATTTAGACGCTGAAGTTATAAGAGTTAAAGGAAATTACGATGACTCATTAAAGGAATGCATTAAACAATCAGAAAAAAATAATTGGGAAATTGTTCAAGATGTATCCTGGAAAAATTACAAAGAAGTTCCAAAATTAATAATGGCTGGATACACAATTATGATAAAGGAAATTATGGAACAAATCAAAGAAGATTCTATTACACATGTTTTTTTGCATGCGGGTGTAGGTGGTATGGCTGCTGCTATGATTGCTGGATTTGCCAGATTTTCAAATAATATTCCAAATTTTATTATTGTTGAACCAGAAAATGCTGATTGTGTTTTTAAAAGTATTCAAAATAATAAACCAACAAGAGTTGAAATAGTTAAAGAAACTATCATGGGTGGAATGTCTTGTGGAGACGTATCAACTGTAGCATGGGAAATACTTAAAAATTCAGCAAAGTACTGCTTAACAATTTCTGACAATGCTATTCCTGCTGCTGTTGCTTTGTTAGCTGAGAAACGTTTATCTGATGAAAAAATCATTGCCGGAGAATGTGCTGTGCCAGGCGTCATAGCGCTTATTAGCGCATTTAAAAATAAAAATTATTTAAGTAAATTAAATTTAAATTCAGAATCTAAAGTATTGTTGTTTGGATGTGAAGGTTTAACCGATAAAGATATGTATAATAAATTATTAAATGAAGGATTGAAAAAAATCTAAGTTTAATATGACCAAAAATGATTTCTACAGTATTTTTAAGTCAGACTTAACACCAAAAGAAATGTTAGAACTTGGTGTTTTTGGTGGCACATACTTTGGTGATAAGATAGATGAATGTCCAAAATCTTGGTTCAAAAAAGCAAAATTAAGTAAAAAATTTGATGTAAAGTTGAATAGATTTAGAATTAAAGCAGGTTTGTCGAGAAAAGAATGGCAAGATAAAGGTTGGATTTTTAAGAAGATCCACTTGTATGGTTTCAATGGTACTGTAGGTATTCAAATGGACGACGAATTCCAAAAATTGATGAAATTCAAATCAAAAGGTGGAAAAATTTTATTAGACACGTAAAAGCAATAAAAAACAATTGTGAAGAAGGAGATTTAAGCTGCAGAAAAAGACAGCGACAAGCTATACTTCAATGGGCTTATAATCCTTTTATTTAGCTACTTTAATAATTTTCGATAAGCAAATATAACTGCAAAAACTATTATTAGAGCTGCAATACCTTGTTCTCCAAGACTGTTAAGTAAGTTAATTAAATTTGAGGTAACGTGTGAACCAAAAAAAACCACATTTGGTCCAAATAATATTTCAGCGATAACAGAAACAGCTAGCAAAAGAACCCCTAATTCAAGAAACTTGTTAAGATAACCTACTATTTTGTTTATCCATGTGTTCATAATTCTCCTTATGTTTAGATTCCCTAATTCTATCTAGTGAAAATTAGGGAATCAATTTAACTAACTAGAGGGGAACGCCACCTCAACTCGTAATGTAGCTATTTATATAGGTTTAAAATTATAATAGCCGCAACCAAACCTACTATTCCTGCGTCTCCTAGTCCTTGTACTAAGCCTACTATATTGTCAGCTACTCCTCCTACAAATGGAATATTTCCACCAAGAAGAGAAACAACGATACCTAGTCCAAGTAAAGCTATAACCACACTGGTTAAACTATTTATAGTTCCAGTAAGGCCTGATAATATTTTCATATATTAGCTCCCTTTTTATTGTTTAACGTTATGCTACCGAATCATTTAGTAGCGTTACCATACGCTAACATAATAATTATAGATTGATAGGCTAATTTAGCCTTGAAAAATAAGGATAATAATCGATTAAGCAGTTATTTTTTTTGGATTTTAAAGTCTATTCCGTACTCGGATCTTGGTCCTTTACGTAGACCAAAAGGTCCTGAAAAAAACAACGTTAAAGGTCTAGTTCCAGATTTTAAATCAACCCTGTGCAAATTATTGGCAGATCTAAAGCCAATATAGCCTGGAGGTCTCCAGTATTTTCCACTTTCTAATGTTTCCCAATAGCCATCCCTTAAGATTATAGTTATATATGGAAATGTATGATTATGAACTCCTTCACCATGATCATTTGCGAGTATTTCGTGCATTAAAATATTAAAAGGAAACCACTTAGGTCTATGCCTAAACAGAACATAATATCTATTTATCCAAGGTTTTGCCTCAGTAAATTTTGGATGAGAAGGCCCTCGATCAAAAACAGCTTTTTTTCTACCTAATTTTTCTAAAAACTTTAAAAACATTATTAATCGAGTTTTATAATAGAGTTTTTCTCAATTATAAATAAATTTTGATTTAATACAAATGGTCTTGATATTTTTTTATTATCGATTTTAAGAATAGAATTTGTCTGTCCAGTAAAAATATGAATGACCAACAATCGTCCATTGCTAGTTGTTAAATAAATTTTGTCCACACCAACTATAAAACCTATAGGTTTAATTTTTTTTCTTTTTTTATTTCCAAATTTCTGAAAAATATCTGTAGATCTAATTATATTTCCATTTTTTTTATCAACTACTACTAAAAAACCATTCATGGTAATTGTAAAAATTAAATCACCAATTAAAGTAGGTCTTAAATTAGAGTTAATTTTTTGCTTCCAATTTAAAGAGCCCTTTTTTATATCTAATGAATAAAATTCATTTTTATTATTAGAAAACAAAATTAAATCAGTTGATGCAATTAAATCTGAAGTTTTAAGTAAAAATGTATCTTCATAAACAGAGTTTGCTTGTGTTGGTTTTTGCCATAGCATGTTACCAGTTTCAATATCAACGGCGCTTATATCTCCTAAGGAGTTGTTAAAAAATATTTTTTCATTAACAATTAATAAAGATAATTTTTTTTGCGATTTTATAAAAGATTTTTCGGTTTTAAATTGCCAAATTTCATTTCCATCTTTTATTGAATAACACCTTAGAATATTATCAAAATCTATTGCAAAGAATTTATCTTTATAAATTTTAACTTGAGAATTAAATGGTGATGGGTTTTTCTTTTCCCACAATAATTCTCCTGAATTAATATCTATCGCGTAAACTTTTGCTATATTATCAGCAATTAATAATATTTTTTTATTGCTTGCAAAAGATAACAGTGGTTTTAATTTTCTTTCATACTTTTTATAAAAATTTTTTTTCCAAATTAATTTAGAAGAGTTATCAAATTTTAATATTGAACCTTTGTTATCAAAAAAAATTAAATTATTTTTATCAAATACAACTTCTGGTTCTGCAAAATCAAAATTATCAATCTTTGAAAATTTAAATCTTGAGCTTTTTTTTAAACTACCGTTGTAATTAGTTCTTCCATTATTGTTGTCAAAATTATTACTGAAACTATTTTTAATAAGTTTTTCAGAAAGTTTAATTTTCAGATTCGGATTTAATTCTTTTTCTAATACCTCTTCTTTTTTAAATATTTCATTTATTTTTGAATTATTCTCTACTTTTATTTTTTTTTCATTTGTCCAAAACTTAGATTTACTATTTAAAGAACAATTAGTTGTTAACAAAAAAATAAGTAGAAGTGTGATTGTTTTATTCACTAAAATCTCTATTTAATCTTTTTTGTGCTTCTTTTTTAATTGATAAATTACTTTTTTCTTCACTTACAATCTTCTCAAAAAATTCTTTTGATTTGTGCTTTTCATTTTTAAAATAAAAATATTCTGCCATTAGATAAAGTGCATGAGATTTCCATATACTTTCAGAGTTAATTATTGGATTTAGAATTTTAATAAGATTATTTTCTGTTTCAAATTCAGAATTAAACAGAGCTTTTTTATAAATTACTAAATTTTTTAACTCTTTTTCGAGATTTGTTTCATTTATTAAGACATCAAAAAGTTCATTAATTTTATTATTTTCCGTAATAATCTCATTTTCTAGTAAAAAATATAAAGATAAAGGGGAGTATGTTTTGTCTTCTTCTTCAATTATCTCTATCAATTCTTGTTCAATATTTTTTTTATCTCCCGAATAGTAGTCAATTGTTGCTTGATTGTACTTATCTGCTATTTTAATTTTATTTTTTTTCTGTAAATCACCGTAAATAAAATAACCAAAAACCATTAGTATAATAATTGAAAATATTGAGATTAGTTGTTTTTTAAATCTAACAAAAAAATCTTTAATCTTTTGGTTTCTAGTGTTTGAATCAATCGCTGCTATATCTTCATCCATAATTAAATCATATTCCTTAAAACATATTGAAGTATTCCGCCATTTTTATAGTACTCCAATTCATTTTTTGTATCAATTCTGCATAATGTTTTAATTTTTTTTATATCTCCAGTATCGTATTTTATCTGTAATTCAATTTTTTCAGATGGGTTAATCCCTTTTTCCAAGTTTATAATACTTATTAATTCTGAGCCTTTTAAATTTAAGTTTTTTCTGTTTATATTTTCAATAAACTGCAAAGGTAGTATTCCCATTCCTATTAAATTTGATCTATGTATTCTCTCAAAACTTTCTGCTATGATAGCTTTAACACCTAATAACTTTGTACCTTTTGCTGCCCAATCTCTTGAAGAACCAGTTCCATACTCTTTGCCACCTATAACTACTAAATCTACGCCTCTTTTTTTGTATTCCTCAACAGCATCATAAACTGGCATAACCTTTCTTTCGGGATATAATTTTGTAAACCCTCCCTCGGTCCCTGGTGCCATCTCATTTCTAATTCTTATGTTTGCAAATGTTCCTCTCATCATAACTTCATGATTTCCTCTTCTTGATCCATAAGAATTATAATCTTTTGGCAAAATTTGATGTTTCATAAAATATTCACCAGTTGGACTTTCTTTTTGGATAGATCCTGCTGGTGATATGTGATCAGTTGTGACCATATCTCCTAAAATTAACAATGGCCTTGCATCTTTTATTTCTTTAAATCCCTCTGGTTCGTCTGAAAGATTATCAAAGAAAGGTGGTTTTTTTACATAGGTTGATCCTTGATCCCAATTGTAAATACTACTTTTTTCAGTTTTAATTTTTTGCCATTGAATTGGTCCCTCTGAAACATTTGAATATCTTTTAACAAACATTTCGGCGTTCAACGCTTCTCTTAAAGTATCTTCTATTTCTTTATTTGAAGGCCAGATATCTTTTAAATAAATTTCTTTACCATTTTTGTCTTTTCCTAAAGAATTTTTATATAGGTCAATTTCCATATGACCAGCCAAGGCATAAGCAACAACAAGTGGTGGTGAAGCTAAATAATTTGCTTTTATGTGTGGTGAGATACGACTTTCAAAATTTCTATTACCAGATAAAACTGATACAGCGTATATGTTTTTTTTTTCAATTGCCTCAACAATATTGTTGGGCAGCGGTCCTGAATTTCCAATACATGTTGTACATCCATAGCCTACTAAATTGAACCCTAATTCATCTAAGTATTTATTTAGTCCAGATTTTTCTAAATAATCAGTTACAACTTTTGATCCTGGTGCTAATGAAGTCTTTACCCAAGGTTTTGTTTTTAATCCTAATTCCACTGCTTTTTTTGCTAATAAACCTGCTCCAATTAAAACATTTGGGTTAGATGTATTTGTGCATGATGTTATTGCGGCAATTAATATAGAACCATCTTTAATTTCAAAATCAGTTTCATCAACTTTTGAAATATGTTTTTCTTTTCTTCCAACGGAATTTTCAAGTACTTTTTTAAATCCAGATGATGCTTCCTTTAATAAAACTTTATCTTGAGGTCTTTTTGGTCCAGAAATTGTAGGAACAACTGAAGACATGTCTAATGAAATGCTGTCAGTAAACTGAATGTCCTCACTTGCCCACAAACCTTGTTCTTTTGCATACTTTTCTACTCTAATAACTGTATGTTCATCTCTTCCTGAAAATCTTAGATATTTTAAAGTCTCATCATCAATTGGAAAAAAAGCACAAGTAGCACCATATTCGGGAGCCATATTTGCAATAGTTGCTCTGTCTGCAAGAGTTAAGTTTTTTAGCCCTTCCCCATAAAATTCAACAAATTTTCCAACAACACCTTTGTCTCTCAATATTTTTACAACTGTTAAAACTAGGTCTGTAGCAGTAGTGCCTTCTGGCATTTTATTTTTAAGCTCAAAACCAATCACTTCAGGTATTAACATTGAAATTGGTTGTCCTAGCATTCCTGCTTCAGCTTCTATTCCACCAACTCCCCAGCCAAGAACTGATAATCCATTTACCATTGTGGTATGACTATCCGTTCCTACTAATGTGTCAGGAAATAAATAGTTATCTCCCTTATATTTTTCAGACCATACTACCTTTGATAAATACTCTAAATTAACTTGATGACAAATTCCTGTTCCTGGTGGAACAATTCTAAAATTATTAAAAGCTTGCTGCCCCCACTTTAAAAAAGAATACCGTTCACCATTTCTTTTAAACTCTATATCAACATTTTTTTCAAATGAATCGGGCTTTGCATATTTATCAACCTGAACTGAATGATCTATAACTAAGTCAACTGCAGAAAGAGGATTAATAGTATTTGGATCTTTATTTTTTTCTTTAACCGCTTCTCGCATTGCTGCTAAATCTGCAACAACTGGTATCCCTGTGTAATCTTGCAACAAAACTCTAGCAGGTCTATAAGCTATTTCGGTAGTTGATTTTTTTTCTTTTAACCAGTTTTTAATTGCCTCAATTTGATTTTTTGTAACAGTTAGGTCATCTTCGTATCTAAGTAAATTTTCTAGAAGAATTTTTAAAGACTTTGGTAGTTTTGAAATGCCTGTTAAGCCATTCTTTTCAGCTTCATTTAGAGAATAATATTTATATTCTTTACCATTTATATTGGTAGATTTTAGTGCTTTATAAGAATTTTTGTTGCCCGGTTTCATAAATATACATCTTATAGATTATTTCGGCTAAATTATGAATCAAATTATAGATAAAATGTTGCTATGCAAGTTAATAAAAGAAACGACATAGCATAATTAAATCTCTTTATAAATTTCTCATTTGTCGCGAATCTTCTTAAAAATTTACCTACTAGTGTCCAAAAATTAATACTAATTATTGCAAATAAGAATGCTATGCCAATTACCCAAAAAGAGTAAAATAAAAAATCTTCTCCTCTATCTACATATGTTGAAACCATAATAACTGCTACAATAACAGACTTGGGGTTAATAAATTGAAAAAAGAAAGTTTCTATAAATTTTACTGGATTTTTTTTTGAATTTTCCGAACTACTTTTTGAAAAGGAAATTTTATAAGTTAAATAAATTAAAAAAAGTGATCCAGTATATTTTAAAATTTCTTGTATAATTGGAAATTTTTGAAAGACGTTTACTAGGCCGAAATTCATAAGAGACACCAAAACTGTAAAGCCAAAAATAACTCCAAGCATATGAGGTATTGTTTTTAAAATTCCAAAATTAAAACCAGAGTAAGATGCCACAATATTGTTTGGGCCAGGTGAGCAGCTTGTAACAAACATAAAAAGACATAAAGATATTAACTCTGGGTGCATATAATTATGCTATTGGCAAACCATTTTCAGCTTTTTG
>Ga0315334_10002998_pt1 | contig 10566 bp, 2 predicted proteins | sample M150034915metaG_FD_205555 | JGI IMG/M metagenome (GOLD analysis project Ga0315334, IMG submission 205555) | Ammonia-oxidizing marine archaeal communities from Monterey Bay, California, United States - M1 500m 34915 | ecosystem: Environmental > Aquatic > Marine > Intertidal zone | place: USA... | reverse complement strand
TCTGCATGAGAAACTCAGTGGTTTGGGAGCCACTCCACAACAAGTGAAAATGGCATTGGAGACGTTCAGAGAGAATGAAACCGTAACTGATCAACCATGGGACTGGGGTGTTGGTTTGAAAAGAGCCCTTGCTGAGCAACTTCGCCGCGCCATGTTCCCGATTCACGTTGCTGCTAACAAGGCCGAAATTGCTCCAGGCGAATCATGGAAGACTCTGCAGAGCAGACTTGCAGAGGAAGGAGCGATACTGATGCCAACCATGGCTGACGCGGAATTAGGATTACGAAGAGCAGCGAGTATGGGTTTCATTGAGTATGGACCTGGAGAGGCCGACTTTGAATTCACAGAACAAGGACGACAGCGTCTCAAACCAGTTCAGATTGAAGCATTGGACAAGATGAAAGAGACAATGGGTGGATTTGGCGGAACCGGCGTCTCAATCTTGATATCGCGGGTCCTTCATGAATCTCTTTCCCATATTGTCGCATACCCAGTTCAAGATGAAACTCATTGGACAGACGGTGATGGCAGAATTCTACCCGATGCTCTTGTTGTCGCAGATGATTCTACCGTCAAGGAACTTGCTTATGCGGTTCACAGCGATCTTGGAGATGGCTTCATCAAAGCAATCGATGGCAAGAGCAAGAGAGTGATTGGCGCTGAGCATGAATTGTCAGATGGCGATGTCATCAAGATCCACGCCAAGACTTGACAGGATCAGTGGCCTGGAGGGCGCTCATGTTCAGGTGTCAATCTTGACAGCATAGCGGAGTATCTGGCTCGACCAAATAGATGATAGGTCAACATAGCGAGGGTAAGAATAGTCAAGACAGGCAACGATATCCAGATTGAGATGTTGGAGAACAAGGCAAACCAGAATATCCATATCGCCAGTATCCACAACCAGATTGACATCCTTCTTGAGAGAAGTGTCAATCTTGAATTTGCTAGACTGGAATCAAAAATCATAGATGCATCCGATTGTTCAATCATTCCCTTGTCCACTCCACAGCGTTGGCAGACATCCTTTCGAGGACCAACACCATGGATGAAATACTCGCGTGGATAAGTGCCTTGGCAGAATCTGCAAGTAGGCATCCGGCTTCCTCATCCTCGTCGAATGTGAGCCCGTTCTTCAACCTCGCGTCGCGCAATCAAGCGAATCATTACTGTCTAACCGGTTCATACACTCGTCTTTTGTTGAAGCCCAGTTGGCGATGAAAGGAAAGTAGACAACAATTCCATCCCAAGAATCGAAGCACAGGATTCGGGGTGGAACTGGATACCATATACTGCAAATCGAGGGTGACTGAGAGCCATGATGTTTCCATGCTGGTCCCAAGCGGTCTTGTTCAGTATGGATTCTTCATCATCAGTAATGATCAGGCTGTTGTATCTGGCCATTTTCAAGGGTGAGGAGAATCCCGAGAACAGATTGGTGGAATCGTGGTGAATATCAACCGTTCTCCCATGGACCGCACCACTTGGACAATGAAGCAAAGTCATGCCAGCAGCTATTCCTATGGCTTGATGGCCGAGACAAATTCCGAGTAGGGGGACTGTTTCTCCAAGCAGTGCCCTTCTTGCCAGTTCCATACTGATTGGGCTCTGTTGAGGTTTTCCAGGCCCGGGCCCTATCACAATATGCGATGGATTTGTACGTGCTAATATTTCCTCGATATACTCAACACCATCCAATCTACCATGGCAATATTTCACTTCAACTCCCAATTCACAGAACGCGTGCATGATGTTCCATGAAAATGAATCCAGATTATCAATGAAAAGAATTCGCGAACCTTTTTCAGGAGCATCCTCGATATCTGCCCAATATTGAATTGAACCCATCGATGAGCGTGAAACCTGTGGTTTTCCTCTGACCTCCAACGGATGTATGGAATGGGGTGCTGAAACCAATGGGCCATTGTCTGGAGTTATCCAACCGGCTGCTTTGCGCAAGGCTTGTGCTTTCCATTCAGCCTCCTCTACCTCTTGCACCGGAATAGAATCCATCACTAATCCACCACCTGCTTGTACTGTGGCAATCCATTCATTGTTCTGCAATCGACCTTCCAAGGTGCGGATGAGAATGTTCCACATCGAATATCCGGTTCGAGGATCGACTACACCGATAGAGCCGGTCCAGAACGACCTTGGATGTTCTTCCAATCCATCGATTGCTGCTATGGTGACTGTCTTCGGACAACCCGTGATGCTGCCTCCAGGGAACATCGCTTGTAGTACACTCCACACATCTTCTTGTTCTTCGAGTTCTCCTCTTACTTCGCTTACTAGATGTTGAACCTGAGAATATGCTTCAATCTGGAAACGGCTCTGTTCAACCGAACCAGGTTTGCTGACCATACCGATATCATTCCTTTCAAGGTCAACCAACATTCGGTGTTCTGCCAATTCTTTTTGACTATGCAGCAATTCATTACGAAGTGCTTCATCCTCTAGAACATCTGCCCCTCTTGGACGAGTTCCTTTGATTGGACGAGTCCGGATGGTTCGATCTTCACTGGCCAATAACAACTCTGGTGAACATGAACATAGAGCAAGACCAAGGTCCTCTGCAAGAAGCCAGGTTGACATCGGAGCAGGATTTTCCTCAGCCAATCTCATCATCGTGAACCATGGATGTTCAGCGAGATTCCCAAACCAACGCCGACCGAAATTCAATTGGTACAATTCGCCATCTTCAATTGCATTTTTAACACATTTTACAATATCAGAATGTTGTTGTGCATCATGACTTGATGATTCAGCATTCTTCATCGCTTCATTTTCAGGCATCCGATGATTCACGTTCAGCGGAACAGGGAGAATCGAGAGGAGATCCTCTACTTCATTGGCCCACTCATCATCCGTTTCAGCAACGAGATGGAGTGTTGAACTGCTTCTATCTTGAATCAGCCACCGATCAGCGCGATACAGTACCATAAGAATCGCACCTTCTTCTGGTGGATGAGAAAGTCTCCAAGGCTGCGTCCATTGAACCAGATCATATGCTAGTCCACCAACCCAACAACCGGGTTTGACGGGTGTTTCATGTTCGCTCAACTCGGGTTGCAAGGAGTTCAATGTTCTCAATGATTCAGTGAGATTCGTTCCCATGTGATGGGCAATGGTGTTCCATGCTTTTCCATCCCATTCTTGTATATCCAGTTGTAGTGCAGGCGGAGGAGGCCCAAGTGGAATCTCTCCACGCAATGGGGAGGGGTCATCATTCCTTGGAGGCAGAAATGTCTTCTCGGGTTGTCTGGCAATAACTCTGATATTTGCAGGCCCCATCAACATGCTGTTCGAGGAGAATTCACTGTACGGTCCTCCTGAAATCAGAAGTAATTCATCGCTTCCACCCCACTTTTCCCCTCCAAGTAGAGATTCAGCGCGTAACATCTCGGTAATTCCAAGCAATAGATTCTCATCACCTTCACAAGGCCAGATTCGATGTCTACTCATTCATTCCCCTCCACCCAATATTCTCCAAGTGCCTTTTCAAGTGCTTTCACGGCCGTCTTTGTGAGTATTCCATCTCCATTCATTCCGATAGCATGCCCATCGATATCATTTATCCTGACAACACCGATACCCGAACCAACGACGATGAATTCCTTTGCCCTTCCAATCAGACTTTGATGCAACCTCCCTTTGTTGATTGGGATTCCAGCCTTTTCCAGAGCGGGAATGATGAGAGAAGCAGTGACAGAATCCACGCCACCACTTCGCGCATCTGCTATCCAAGCAGTTCCATCATTATCCAGTAAAATGGGGGTTGCCCTATCCGCATCAGTCACGGCTTCATCCTCCACGAACAGTGCGATGTGTGCCCCGACCTCAATCGCCTTTTGTCTGGCTTTCTTGTAGGGTGCCCAATCGCCATGTTTTGTTCCTTTGATATCATCAGCCCATTGTAGATCGGGAACAGATATCGCTTTCATCGGTGAAACATGTTTTTCGTTGACTCGAAGTTTGATTGAAACATCCCCTTCCCGGGTCAACCGTAGAGTGGCCAGATTGGAGAGCATCGTTGAATGGTTTGTGCTTCCTTGAAGTTCACCGATTGCAATAGTAACGAGATCATGGAAGTCATTCGGGATATCGATATTCAAACGATCAGCATGACTTTTCAAGCGATTCAAGTGAGTATCGAGGAAAGCAATCCGTCCATATTCATCACACGGCATCGTAGTGAAAACACTGGAGAATGGATCTCCTTCCATGATGGCCCACCGCTTCACAACAGGTCATCCAGGAAGGAGGTATCGATGCTGCTTCCACTCTTCTTTGCAGGTTCGTCAAGCAGGTCATTGGTAAGTCCTGTGAAATTCGAGGCTGGTTGATTCTGTATTGGGACCTGTGCACCCATGTCTGGCATTGGGATAGAGTCTCTTTGTTGTCCAATGTTCTGAGCAGCTGACATGATGCCACTTGTCATCTCTGATTTCGGAGTTGAGAGAACATCGAAGTCGTCGTCCCATTCAGTACGTGGTTGAATATCGATTCCCCATGTGGATTCAAGGTCCCAATGGCTTTTGCCTTTCTTCGGTGTCTTGCCTCGCATCATCATGACTAACAGCAGTAGTATTGCAATACCCAACGCTGCTGCAAGCATGTTCTGAGGAGTGGCATAACTGGATAGACTGAAGCCGTCTTTGGAACTCTTTGCATCACCTTCGGTGGAACCACTGCTACCAGGCGTAGAAAGATAGAGAGGTGTGATTACTCGGCGAAAGATAGGACAATCTGGCCAACCTTCTCCACATTCTGAGGCTGAAACACCGACCCACCATGTGGTTTCATTATCCAGACTCTCATGGTTGTCAGTTGAGATGAACAATGAGTTCGAAGCGAATACAGTATCGACCAGAACTGCGTCCTCGACATTATCGAATTGTTCATCGGAGATGTATATCTTGAATGATTGAACCGCTGAATCACCCGTTGGGCTCCACGAAACAAGAATCCTGCTTCCTGCTGAGACCCATTCTACATTGAGGTCTGCAATGGTTGGCAGGTGAGAACCCGGGTCATCTCCAAGATCATTCATTGGGGCAGCAGCAGCCATGGTCAGACCGGTCATGTGTGCATTTCCACTGGTGTCTACCACCACTACTGCGACATAGACCGTGAGTCCTGGAATCAGTGGGTCATCGAATAATTCATCGATCACAAGAGGAAGGGTTGGATTTCTATCAAGTTTCATGATATAATTATCCGGGCCCTTTTGTCCAATTCCCACTTCGCCTTCGAAGTCCCATGTCGCTGCGTAGACACGATATTCATCCACATCGCTGGCAACAGAAAGATCGAAGTCAAGTACCAATTTATCCCCTGCATCACCGCTATAATCTGAAAGAAGAACAAGGTCAAGACGATCAGGAGCAGTTTCATCAAGACTGTTGTTGATTGGAGTCACTGAGACGGTGTTTAATCCGTCGAGATGAACATTCCCTTTGATGTCATAGACGGTGACTGCTACATTCAATTCCACATCAGGAACGATTCCTTGTTCATATCCATCATATCTCGCTTTGTACATGACCACGGTCAGTGCTTCACCGGAATCACCATTCTTTTGATTTGAGACCTTCATGCATCCGCACAAGGAGTAATCGGGACTGTATAGAGCATCAGAACCGGTCAGGTCTGTTATATCTGAATCAGATGCCCATACCACGTAATAATCGAAATCATCCGATACGTCTGGCTCCCATAGGACTTCAATAGCGGTCCCATCATCATCTGGAAGGTCCCATGCGTTGAGAGTATGGATACGCTCTGGGGCGATATTCACGTTGATCAGATTCCTCAACGGGGTTGCCTCGACGATGTTGACATTTCCCAGGTCCTCATTCAACCAATCATCTGAAGCCACGACACCAATCCAATACGCCCTTCCATCAACAAGGGGCATTCCATCAATCTCCGAGATGATGGTTGAATTTTGAGCACAATCAGTGACCACTTGAGACACCAGGAAGTCAACGACATTGAATGGAACACCATTTTCATCAACTTGAACATTGACATTCAATTCCATGATGTAAATGGTATAGAAAGCACAATCTTCGGCATTAGATGGAATCCAACCCACCTCGATTCGTCCACCTTCATCATCAGGCACATCATCTGCCCACACGCCTTCGATTCTAGAAGGGGGAATCCCATCATTTATTCCACCAGTTGGAACTACTGGGCCAATGATGGTGGCATTCACCTGATCTTCTTGCCCTGCCTCATCATGGCAAGTCAATCCAATCCAATATGGGATTCCTGCCTCAAGAGTGATGATTGTGGAGTTTCCTTGAGTAGTTGGCACCGAAAAAGATTCAGTCATTCCAACAACATCAGTGATGGCAGAAGAACTGTGATAGAGATTGGTTCCAGCGAGATCCAATGCATCACACCTCTTCCATTCAACGAATAATTCTCCTCGTTCACCACCTTCATTTGGTCCTGCTTCCCCCCATTCAGGAGAGGCTGGTATCTCATCACTGGAAGTAGCGGGTCCAAATGGCTGACTAACGGAACCCCAGCGGCCATCAGAATATTCAACAACCACAACGGCCCAGTACTCGACACCATCAGTCAATGGTGAACCTCCTGCTGAGACAATGTCTGTCGAGGTTCGACTATGGATGCTGATTGAAGCGTCGGGAGGTAAAGCAGTCAGATCAGACTCCATTGGAGGTGCGGTCCATGGACCTTCATTGAGGAACAGCAAGTATCTCGCGAAATCGACATCATATACCGGACTCCAATTGGCTGTGAGAGTTGTTCCACCGTCATTTGGTCTATCATACAGGTTGGTTATTTCCACAGGGCTATCGGTACGAACCCAATCATATGAGAGTTTGATATCCATAGAGCCATTGTTTGGACTCTGTAATCGGAGGGTGACAAATCTACTTCCATTGAGCAATTTACCACCATCGATGATTCTCTGTAATTTCTCATCGAGTCCGGGGTCGCTCTCATTCAACCACCATGTCCCACTGTAGTTCAGTCCGTGACTCATGGCATAGGTTGCAGCTTCTGCACTGGGTGAGGATAGAATCAGAGGCATCAGCAACATCTTGATGCCACTAGGGCCAGAATTTCCACCAACACTCGGAACTGTCTGTGGGGCACTGGGGTCGACTAGAGTAATCCTCATTCCTGGATGCGTTAAGTCTGTCACATTCATCGAAGCAGAGATGAAGGAAGCGCTCAGCGGGTCTGCTCTTCTCATCATGAATTGTTCGTATTCTGTGAATGCAGGAGCAGGCCCCCACCCAAACAATCCATCTCCATTGTTTGTAGTCACCCACATGCCTGAAGAACTGATGAACCCACTTGTTGCACCTTGTAACATTTTAGCGTCCAATACATAATGCCCATTTCCGCTGGCATCAATGCGGGTGATTCCCATCGGAGTCGTTGCGATGAGATTAGTACCATCACTATTCATTCCACGAACAGGCCAACCCATTGTCTGCCATGATGCAGCTCCATCTTCGAATTCTCTTGTTGTCAGATTCCAGTGTATCAGAGGTTCCTTGTCAGTAGCGATGTGAAGACCCCACCAATCGCTTGCCAATGCAAACACATTGTTGCTAGGCAACTGGTCGATACGGTGGAGATCCACTACGCTATCATTTCCGGTCAGACTGAGTTCAGAGACTCCTGGGCGGGTGGAACCAGTACCATCGTGGACGACGAACAGATTTGGGTTGGTTCCGCTGTTAGCGGACCACAGTTCAGCCGCTCCACTCTTCGTTCCAATCAGTCCGTGTGCGACTGTCATGGTGGATAATGCAGACTCAGCCTGTAGATCGAATCGAGCAAGACCACCAGAAGTTCCGATATAGAGAGTACTCTCAAATATTGTGCTAACCGAACCATTGACAATAATTGTTGTTGCATCTTGCCAGAGATTCAGCGAATAGATGTTGTTGGTTGGCAGTCCATCAAGACTGGTCAGAGAGTCCTCCCATTCTTCGCTGCTCAGGTTCCATCGGCCGATTCCTCCTTCAGTAGCAATGTAGGCGATTGAGCCATCGACGAGGAAATCATTGACAATATTGCTGGGCAGGCCGGAAATCAATCGACCACCAGTCCACTGTTGTTGAGTGGTGTTGAGAATGCTTACTCCAGGTCCGGAATACCATGTTCCTTGAAGTCCTACAACCAGATCGTCTCCATTGATGACCAAGCCATCGACCACGCTGTGCAATCCTTGTGGCATCCACATGGCTCCACCACTGCTGGGGTCCAATCTTGCGATTCCTCTTCCATTGACCGAGGCCCAGACATAGCCATTATGGAAGACGATTTCTTCCACTTCTCCACCTTGGCCACTCCAGCCGAATTCCCATTCAACGCTTCCGTTGGCTAGAATCAATCCTTGAAGGACGCCACTGCCCAATCCTTGTGGGGTCCCTGTGACTACCCAGACATGGGTGGAATTGGAAGTGAATTCCACAACATTTCCATTCATAAGTCCTGGGAGGTCGAATTCAGTGTTCAGTCCTAGTTGGTAGTTGAAACGATCGACATGCGAGTACCCACTATCTGCACCTGCTTGGCCGATCAGCCAATCACCACCATCATTGAAGAAAGAAGTGACTGCAGCGCCAATCGACATGACGCCCGCTTGACCAGCATTGACTCCAGAAGCAGCCAGCATCGAGAGGCCGCCATATTGTGTAACGGTATTTCCTCCTTGACCGGTTGTTCCAGAATCATGTCCGATCACTAGAACTCCATTTGACCATGCCATTGTGTCCCACCAGACACTGTCTCCAGAGATGCCATTGTTGCTCTCATCTATCTGACGAATGAATTTTGATTGTTGGTAGCTATACCTGTCAATTCCTTCATCTGGGCTGAAATATCCAATGTACAGAGTATCTTGGTTATCGCAAACAACTGCTGAAGGTGAGTCGTCAGCGAGGGAACCTCCACTCTGGGTCCATGAATTCCATTGACCAGTATTCACGTTGTAACGTGCAACTCCTCCGTTTTGGTTGTTGGACATCGCCACATGCACATAGTCATCACAACGTTCAAACGAGATTGGAAAACCATTTGAGATTCCATTGCTGCCTCCACTCCAATCATCCCAGTTACCTGTGTTGTCCAGTCTCAGGATAGTTGGATTCTGAGGATTGCCCCACCAGTTGGTATCCGAAGTTCCAACCCAAAGGTCAGTTCCATCAACATAGATGTCCATGATCATGTCAGCTGCTGCTGTAGGCATTCCACTACCAGGTGTCCAAGTGCCCAACCATTGTCCATTCACTTCATCATATCTTGCGATTCCGTCGCCTGTGGCGAATAGCAGTTCACCATCATACTCAAGAATCTCTCTGATTGGGAATTCGATATCTGAATCATCCCATTCTCCGGTCACAAGGCCACTGCTGTCATAGCGTCTCAGAAAGACAGAACCCCAAGCAACCCAAGTGTCTCCACTGGATGAGAGATACATCTCGACTCTTTCTACGGAGCCGGTGGCTTCCCAGTCAGTCCCCCAGCTCGAGGAACTGGTGTTCCAACGAACAACCGCACCTTCAGCATCTGAGTTCCAATTTGGACCGACACCGATGTTCAGATAGTCTCCCACCATGCCGATTCCATGCACATATCCACTGAGTCCAGCACGTTGGCCAGCGTCCAGACTGGAAAGTGCAGTGATGGTATCTAGGTTGATTCTGTGGACATTATCTCCATAGTAATAGTATGTTGAATAATACATGATATTGCCTTCGATGACGATTTCTATCGGGTCTCCATTTCCACTGAAAGCACTGGAACTCTTCTCGATGTCAATCTCTTCGGTTTCATTGACCCAATCGAGGCATTGGAAACCATCATCTCCACCAACCCAGATGCGATTTGGGTTGCGATCGGCAGCCAGACTGGTGACAACATCGGTGTCAAGTAATCCACCAGAGCCGCTTTCCCACATCGCCAGCCAAGAATTGGTTGTCAGGTCAAATCGAGCAACACCCATGTTCCTGAGTGCAATGTATGCAATATCACCGATGACCACGGTCACTGCATTTCCAGTCTGTTCTCCGGCCTCCCAACTCTGCACGACTTCTTCTGTACTCAGGTCGATGAGATTGGCACCATACCATGAGCCTGCGAATAGGTTGTTTCCATTCACTTTGACAGCCCTCATCCAATTGGAAACCATGTCATCTCCACTGTCCCAGCACCGGTCAAGGTTCCTGCTGGAGAGAAAGAAAGCACATATTCCTGCGTTTGTAGCGGCGTATGCTCTGGTGGAATCTGAATCGAAATCATAGTAGACAGTTGGATTTGGTGATCCAGGTACATTATTCCCAGTATTTAGATTATTGAAATTCTGACCATCCCAAACTTTGGCGCCTTCTTGTGTTCCAAGCCATATATTTCCATTTGAATCAGCATGAAGTGCGTGAACATTGGAACTTGGCATTCCATTTCTCCCACCAAACCAAGTATCAAGGAATTCTCCAGTCTGCAGATTCTTTCTTATTACGCCATAGCCATAGAGTCCGAGATACAGGATGTTGCCTGCAACCGCTATCG
>Ga0315334_10002997_pt1 | contig 10567 bp, 10 predicted proteins | sample M150034915metaG_FD_205555 | JGI IMG/M metagenome (GOLD analysis project Ga0315334, IMG submission 205555) | Ammonia-oxidizing marine archaeal communities from Monterey Bay, California, United States - M1 500m 34915 | ecosystem: Environmental > Aquatic > Marine > Intertidal zone | place: USA... | reverse complement strand
CTGCTCGGGTGTCGCAACTTGGACATAGCCCGGGCCTCGATCTGGCGGATCCGCTCCCTGGTCAGGTTGAAGTGCTCCCCGACCTCCTCGAGCGTGCGAGGTTCCCCGCGGTCGAGGCCGAAGCGCAACTTCAGGATCTCCCGCTCCCGGGTATCCAGCGGCGCCAGCAGGCGACTGATCTCCTCGGGAAGCAGCGAGGTGGCCGCCATCTCGAACGGTGATTCAGCGTGGTGGTCCGGGACCACGTCACCCAACTCGGCGTCACCGTCCTCGCGGAGCGGTTCGCTCAACGACAGCGGCTCGGCCGCGAAGCGCAGGGCCTCGGTGACCTTCTCCTCGGGCATCTCCACCTCGGCCGAGAGCTCGGCCAACGTGGCCTGACGTCCGAACTTCAGTTCCAGACGGGACCGGGCCTTCTGCAACCGGGCCAACGTGTCGCCGGCATGCACCGGAAGACGAATGGTGCGCCCGGTGTTGGCGATGCCCCGGGTGATGGCCTGTCGAATCCACCACGTGGCGTAGGTGGAGAACTTGAAGCCCTTGCGCCAGTCGAACTTCTCGACGGCGTGCATCAGGCCGAGGTTGCCCTCCTGGATGAGGTCGAGCAGCGGCAGCCCGGAGGCCTGGTACTTCTTGGCGATGGAGACGACCAGTCGGAGGTTGGACTGGACGAACGTGCGCTCGGCCTCTTCGCCCCGCTTGAGGTTTCGCTTGAGCTCACGCTTGCGGGCCGGTGCAAGATCGTCACCCTTGGCAGCCAGTTCGGTCCGGGCCTCGGTCCCCGCCTCGATCTGTTGGGCGAGTCGGACCTCGCCCTCCTTGGTCAACAACGGATACTGACCGATGTCGGTGAGATACAGCCGGACGAGGTCTTCCTCGTCCCGTTCGACCCGCTCCTTAGCCACCCTCGTCTCCTCCAGCCGGGGGAACGTCCGGCCCGTCTGACGGGACCGCCGTTCACCGAATCGTTCGCCTGCCAACACACCTGATCGGCCCGCCCCGGAGGACGGACGGTGGGTCGGATGACAACGTTGCCCCCACTCCCCGATCGGGGGTCACCATATCCACGGCCCTCCGGATGGCAACGCTGAAGGGTGACCTCCGTCACGAATCATGACGATGCGGCCGATCGGTGTCCGTGATGGTCCGGCACCGTCCCGCCTAGGTCGTCACGCGACCGGAGGCTCAGCGCGGTCGATCCGCCAGATCGGCCAACACCAGCCGGACCACCCGGCGGGCCGGGGCGTCACCCACCGGCGCCAGTCGATCGGCCAACCCCACGAGGTGGGCCACCAACCCGTCCAGGATCATGGCGACGGCCTCCGTGCGGTCTGCCGGGGCAACGTCGAGCATGGACAGCACGGCATCGAGGCGAGCCGGGTCGAAGGCCCTGTCACGCGCCTCGGCCAGCAGCACCGACTCGGGGATCCGGTCCCGCCACCACCCGGCGTGCTCGGTCAGTCGTGCGGCGAGGGAGGCCATGGTGCCGGCCGAGGACGGGTCGGCCCCGTCGGTCGACCAGTCACCCAGTCGTCCGGCCAGTTCCTCGCTCAGCTCGGCCAGTTGGGTGAACTCGTGGGCGCCGCCCTCGGCGGTGAGCGGCACCGGCCCACCGGTCGGAGGGGAATCGGTCACGGTGGTCACCCCCGGAAGTGGTTGACGATCGGCATGCGGCGGTCGCGGCCGAAACCACGGGTGGTGACCTTCGGGCCCAGCGGCGTCTGACGGCGCTTGAACTCCGCGGCGTCCACCAGACGGACCACCCGGTCCACTAGGTCGGGATCGTGCCCGTCGGCCACCAGCTCGGCCCGGGTCCGGTTGCCCTCTACGTAGGCCTCCAGCAACGGGTCCAACACGTCGTACGGCGGGAGGCTCTGGTCGTCGGTCTGGCCGGGTCGGAGTTCAGCCGACGGAGGCTTGACGAGGATGTGCTCCGGGATGACCGGTTGCCCGTCAACCCCGCCACCCTGGGCGTTGCGCCACCGACAGAGGTCGTAGACCCGGGTCTTGTAGAGGTCCCGGATCACCGCGTAGGCCCCCGCCGTGTCGCCGTACAACGTCGAGTAGCCGACCGCCGACTCGCTCTTGTTGCCGGTGGTCAGCACCATCCAGCCGTGGGCATTAGATAGGCCCATGAGCAGCACGCCCCGGATCCGGGACTGCAGGTTCTCGTCGGTGAGGCCGGTCGGGCCGCCATCGATGCTCTCGGCCAGCACACCGGACAGCGCCACGTGGGCCTCCTCGATGGGCAGTAGGTGGGCGTCGATCCCCAGGGCGGCGACCAGGGCCTCGGCATCGGACACCGAATGGTCGCTGGAGTACCGGGAGGGCATCAGCACCGCGTGGACGTGGTCCGGACCGAGGGCATCAGCCGCGATGCCAGCCACCAACGCCGAGTCGATGCCACCCGACAGGCCCAGGCACACGTCGGTGAACCCGTTCTTGGTGACGTAACCCCGGGTGGCCGCCACCAGCGCCCCGTAGAGTTCGGCCGCCTCGTCGAGCGGCGCCAGTGCCGGCACCACCAGGCGGTCCGGTCGGTCCACCGTGCCGGAGACCTCTACCACCGGGAGGGGCCAACCCACCCCAGCCGGGTCTCCCACGGGATCGTCGTGGACCTCTACATCCACGTCGAGCTTCACCACGGCCTCCTCGAAACGCGGCGCCCGGGCCACGATGCGGCCCAACGGATCGACCACCATCGACCCCCCGTCGAACACCAACTGGTCCTGTCCACCGACCAGGTTCAGGTAGGCCACCGGCCGACCTGACGATGCGGCCGTGGCCGCGACCACCGCCTCCCGGGCCGCCTGCTTGCCCAGGTGGTACGGCGATCCGTTCACCGTGGCGATGAGGTCGGCGCCACCGGCCACCAGGCGCTCCACCGGACCACTGGCCACCCACAGGTCCTCGCAGATGGCCAGGCCCACCCGCACCCCGCCTATCCGATAGAGGGCATCCGGTCCGGAGCCCGGTGCGAAGTCCCGTGCCTCGTCGAAGACGTCGTAGGTGGGGAGGCACTCCTTGTGGTAAGTCCCGACGATCCGTCCACCGTGGCAGACGGCCACCGCGTTGTGGGCCGGCCCGTCGGGGCCGTCGGGGCCGGCATCGGCGAACCCCACGAGGAGGGCGCACGATCCGCTGGCCGCGGCCAGGCGCTCCACGGCCCCACGGCTCCTGGTCACGAAGCCGGGCTTGTGGACGAGGTCCTCGAGGGGATAACCGGTGACCGTCATCTCCGGGTAGAGCGCCAGGTCGCAGTCGGCCACCTCGCCGAGGGTGGCCAGCACGCGCTCCACGTTGCCGTCCAGGTCGCCCACCACCGTGTCGACCTGCACCAGTGCCAGCCGGACCCGGTTCATGAACCCAGCGTACCGAGGGGCCTCCACCGCCCCGGCTGACGATGGAGACTCCCCGGGGTCACCGGCTCAGGACACCCGCTCAGATCGCCCGTCGGAACGACCCGGTCAGGACGCCAGTCGGTGCATCGCCCGGTGGCCGGTGGCCGGTCCGGCACGGTGAGCGGGATGCTCGCCGTTGACCCGGGCCGTAGCCCGCGCCTCGACCCCGCCCAGGATCTCGTCGGCCCGGTCGCGATCCAACTTCCCGTCGGCGACAGCCTGCTCGATGCGTTCGGACGCCGCGGCCACCAGGTCGGCCACCAGGTCGTCGGTCCGATCGCCGGCCAGCTCGGCCAACGTCGTACCGCCCCGCAACGCCTCACCTAGTTCGTGTCGCTCCATACCCAGGAAGTTGGCCACCTGGCCGGCGAAGTGGGCCCGTCGAGCTCGCTTCTGCGCCAGCTGGTCATGGCCCTCGGCCCGCTCGACGCGAATTTCCTTCCCGCCCCCTTCACGATGATCAGCGAACTGCTCCCGCATCTCGGCCATCCGGCCGTCGACATCGGCCGGGGCGTCGGAGACCGAATGGGCACCCGCAGTACCGATCGGGGACAGCGTGGCCACCAGCACCGAGCCGGCCACCAGCGACACCGCCGCCGCGACCACTCTGACCGTCATCTTCTTCATCATCATCGACTACTCCGATTCTCCCGATCCTCGATGTCCCGGGCTCCACGGCCACCGTAGGTCGGTGGCACCGGTACAACGATGCAGTGGCCAGATGAGGAGACGATGATGACCAGCAGAGGGCCCGATCAGGAAAGCCCACCGAAAATCGCCGACGCCCCCGGGCCTGAAACCCGGGGGCGTCGGACGGTGACAGGGGAACCCCACGAGGCAGCCCGGTTGGAAGAGCGGACCGGTCAGCCGGCCAGCGCCTCGCAACAGGTGTTGGTGATCAGGCGGGTGACCACGTACGGATCCATATTGGCGTTGGGACGACGATCCTCGATGTAGCCCCTCTGGTCCAGGTGGACTTGCCACGGGATGCGGACCGAGGCGCCGCGGTCCGACACGCCGTAGCTGAACTGGTCGAAGCGCTGGGTCTCGTGCGCCCCGGTGAGACGCTCCTCCGAGCCCAGGCCGTAGCCGGAGATGTGCTCGGCGGGCTTGCCCTCGGCGCCGAGCGACTCACACGCCGTGATGATGGCCTCGTAGCCCTCGCGCATGGCCCTAGTCGAGAAGTTGGTGTGCGCACCGGCACCGTTCCAGTCGCCCTTGATGGGCTTGGCGGCCACCGAGGCGTCCACGCCGAAGTTCTCGGCCACCCGGTACAGCAGGTAGCGAGCCATCCAGATCTGGTCGGCCACGGCGACGGTGTCGACCGGGCCGATCTGGAACTCCCACTGGCCGAGCATGACCTCGGCGTTGGTGCCCGAGATGGCCAGACCGGCGTCCATGCAGGCCTTGGTGTGGGCTTCGACGATGTCGCGACCGGCGATCTCGATGGCGCCCACGCCGCAGTAGTAGGGGCCCTGCGGCGCCGGGTAACCCTCGACCGGCCAACCCAGCGGGCGTCCCTCCTGAAAGAAGGTGTACTCCTGCTCGATGCCGAAGATCGGCTCCTGGTCAGCGTACTTCTCCAACGCCTCGACACAGGCGGCACGCGTGTTGGTGGGGTGGGCCGTCATGTTCCCGTCGGGCAGGCACACGTCGCACAACACGAGGATGTCGTCGCCACCACGGATCGGATCCGGGCAGGAGAACACGGGGCGCAGCACGCAGTCCGAGTTGTCACCCGGCGCCTGGTTGGTGCTCGAACCGTCGAAGCCCCAGATGGGGATGTCCTGCGGGTCGTCGATGATCTTGGTCTTCGAGCGCACGTAGGACAGCGGCTCGGTGCCGTCGATCCAGATGTACTCAGCCCTGATGGCCATGGTGATCTCCTGATCTGTGGGTCGGATCGGTGGGTCTCTGGTACGAACCCGGGTGGCCGGACGCGTCACCGCACACGGGAAACCTACGGGGGGACCGGTTTCATGATTGTTTTCTGACTGTGAACGCCATGTGAACGACGGGCCCCGGTGCTGGTGATCGGGGTCCATCCCCAACCATGCTGGAGCCATGGACACCCTCGACCCGAGTGATGCCGGCGGCGGGCCGGACCGCGAACACCGACGCCGCGACCAGCGCGACTACGTCCTGCGTACCGTCGAGGAGCGGGGGGTGCGCCTCGTCCGCCTCTGGTTCACCGACGTGCTGGGCCGCCACAAGTCCGTCGCCATCTCACCAGCCGAACTGGAGACGGTGCTCGACGAGGGCCTGCAGTTCGACGGATCGGCCATCGACGGGTTCAGCCGCGTCCAGGAGAGCGACGTGCTGGCCCGACCCGATCCGTCCACCTTCGAACTCCTCCCGTGGGTCGACCCCACCGAGCCGTCGGGGACAATCTTCTGTGACATCACCAACCTCGACGGCACCTCGTTCGAAGGTGACCCCCGCCAGGTCCTGCGCCGCAACGTGGATCGGGCCCGTGAAGCCGGCTTCGAGATGTTCTGCGCTCCGGAGGTCGAGTTCTTCTACTTCGCCGATGCAGGATCGGAGCCCACGCCGCTGGACCGGGCGTCATACTTCGACCTCACCACCACCGACGTGGCGTCGGACCTCCGCAAGCAGACGCTGCACATGCTCGAGGCGTTGTCCATCCCGGTGGAGTACTCGTTCCACGAGGACGGGCCCAGCCAGCACGAGATCGACCTGCAGTACACCGACGCACTCGCCATGGCCGACTCGGTGATGACGTTGCGCCTCGCCGTGAAGAAGATCGCCATGGACCGCGGCGTGTACGCCACCTTCATGCCCAAGCCGCTCAACGGCGTCCAGGGATCGGGGATGCACACCCACCTCTCGCTGTTCCGTGACGGGGAGAACGCATTCCACGATCCCGACGCTCGCGACGGACTGTCGGCCACCGCCCGGTCGTTCATAGCCGGGCTTCTACACCACGCCCGGGAGATCACCGCGGTCACCAACCAGCTGGTCAACTCCTACAAGCGGATCAACGAGGGCTACGAGGCACCCCGTTACGTGTCGTGGGCCCGCAACAACCGGTCGGCCCTCGTACGGGTGCCCATCCCCAAGCCGGGCAAGATCGAGTCGACCCGGATCGAGTACCGGGCACTGGATCCGGCGTGCAACCCGTACCTGGCGTTCTCGGTGCTGCTGGCCGCCGGTCTGCGGGGCATCCAGGACGGGCTGGAACTCCCTGATGAGGCGGCCGTCAACCTCTACGACCTGAGCCGCGACGAGCAGCGGGACCTCGGGGTGGCCAGCCTGCCGGACAACCTGAACGAGGCGTTGGACGAGATGGAGGCGTCCGAACTGGTACGCGAAGCCCTAGGCGACCACATCTTCGAATGGTTCCTCCGCAACAAGCGGGTCGAGTGGAACGAGTACCAGCGACAGGTCACGCCGTACGAGCTCGAGACCTACCTCCCCAACTGGTGACCCGCCGGGGTGCGGACGGGCCGCAGCAGGCAGACTGGAGGTGCGGGACGCCGCCGGTGACCCGCGGAACCACCATGGACCCCCTTCTCGTCTTCCCGAACCCCCCACCGCCGGAACTGGCCCAGTGCCTGGATCTGGACGGCTGGTCGTGGAAGGCCGTCGCCGATGCCGAAGCCGCCATGGCCGACGAACCCGACGAGGGTTGGGCGGGCGCTGTCGTGGTGGCCGACACTGACCCCGAAGGCGCCTTCGCGCTGTGTCGGCGCCTCCGCAAGGTCGAGATGCCGCTGCAGCCGTTGCTGGTGCTGGTGGGCGGCGGCCAGCTCGACGCTCTGGAGCTCCGCGACGACCTGTTCGACGACTTCTGTCTGACCCCGTTGCGACCCGCCGAGCTGCGGGCCCGGATCGAGCACCTGTTCTCCCGTACCGGCCGGGGGACCCGCCCAGAGTTGGTGGAGTACGGACCACTGGCCCTGAACCTCGAGACCTACCAGGCCGCCATTGACGGCGAGCCGCTCGACCTCACCTACATGGAGTACGAGCTGCTCAAGTTCCTGGCCGCCCACCCCGGCAAGGTGTTTACCCGCGAGACGCTGTTGAGCCGGGTGTGGGGCTACGACTACTACGGCGGTGCCCGCACCGTCGACGTCCACATCCGACGGCTCCGGGCCAAGCTGGGCGAGGAACATGCCAGCCTGATCCACACCGTGCGGTCGGTGGGCTACAGGTTCGGCCAGTCCCGGTGGGGCGTCTGACCTGGGGAGACCCGTTCGGTCAGTCGGCCGAGGCCGCCCAGGGATCGGTCTCGCTCAGGTCGAGCAGTTCAGACCCCGCATGGGTGGCGTCGACGTCCTTCTTGAGGATCCCACCGAGTAGGGCGGCGGCCAGTGCGCCGGTCATCAGGATGCCGACGGGCATCACCACCACGAGCAGCAGGATCATCAGGACGGCGCCGAGCATGGGCGGAGTCTGCCATCTGGACCGGGGATGGCGCGTTCCCGCGCTGATCGATGGACCGGCCGATGGACCGGCCGATGGACCGGTCGCCGGATCAACCGACGTGGACGACGGCCTCCACCTCGAAGAGCGCCCCGAGGGGCAGGGCGGCTACGGCCACGCACGAACGGGCCGGACGGCTGTCGCCGAAGGCCTCGCAGTAGACATCGTTGATGGCCGCGAAGTCGCCCATGTCGGTCAGGAACACCGTGGTCTTGACCACCTGGGCCAACGTGGCGCCGTTGGCCTCCACCTGGGTCCGCAGGTTGGCCAACGCCTGGGCCGCCTGGGCCTCGACACCACCCCCGGCGAGACTCCCGGCGACCGGGCCGTCGACGGTACTGCCATCGACGATGCCGACCTGGCCGCTGACGAACAGCAGGTCGCCGGCGCGGACGACCGGAGTGTAGGGACCGGCGGTGTTGCTCACGGTGGGCTCCATCTTGGAAAGGGGTGCCGAGCCTGCCACAGCCGGCCCCGGAGGGCTACCCGGTGGGCAGCTCGGCAGGACGCCCCCGATGGCACCACGTGGCGGCGGCCACCGCGGCGAACACCGCGTCCGAGCCGTTGACCGGCGGGCCGTCGCCGGCCAGCACCTCGACGGTGATAGTCGGGGTCTCGGTTGCCCGGACGATGCCGAAGGACCGCACGGTCAGGTCGTGGACGGTGCCGCCGTCATCGACCGACAGGCCCTCCGAGGTGATCCAGCTCCACGCCATGTGGGCAGCACCGATGCAGTACGACCGAAGCACCACCTCGTCGAGCGGGTCACCGCACCGGACGGTGACCCGGATGCCGTCGTCGTCGACGGTGGCCGTCACCTCGGCCCCGTCGGGGGAGACCACCGGCTGACCTGGCACCATCGCCCCGGCGCCGGTGAGCAGCACCACGGCTTCGGCCCAGCCGGTGGCCCGGACGCTGGTTGACGTCGGTGGTCCGACCACGTCGACCTCCTCCACGACCAACCCGGGTGCCACCGAGGACACCGCCTCGACGATCCCCGGAGTGCGGACCACCCGCAGCACGCCGGTGCCGTCCGCTGACGCCCCGCCAGCCACTGGGGGCCGCTTGGGGCCGAACCGCACGGTGTCCTCCCGGGACGGAGCTAGCACCACCGGTGCACCATGAACGTCGGCCAGGGCCCGGGCCACGCCGGGCAGAGGCGAGTCGACCTTGGCCCCGAAAGCGCCGCCGTTGGCCAGCGGGCCCACCGGATCGCCACCGGGCAGGCACCACGCGGCATCGGTCTCTAGGGGAGCCGGTTCGACCCAAACGGTGCGCAGCACGGCGGCCCATCCGCCGGGGCCCGACCCACCGGTGGTCGGCTCCGGAGCCTCCAGCGGTGGCACGACGTCTGCCGTGGTCCGTCGGCCCTGGACCTTGCCGGCGGCCCGTCGGGCGGCGGCCAGAGTGCCGGCCACCACCCAGGTGTCCGGGTCGTCGACCGGCCCGTCGCCGGGCACGGCGACCAATGCGTCCGGGGGGGTCGTGTCGGCCGCGAACCCGCCCCGGCCTAGGGCCACCTCGGGCCCCACCATCTGGGGGCTGCGGCCCTCGAGGGTGGCCCGTCGGACCGATGCGTCACGATCGACGGGTTGGCCCGACGAGCTCCCGTCCGCCGTCCGGATGCCCACGGCGACCTCCCAGGCATCGAGCACGGTCTGCCAGCCGGTGCAGCGGCACAGGTGGGCGTGCAGGGCGCGGGCCGCCCGATCGCGGTCCGGCGGGGCATCGACAGGCGCGGTGGCCGACAGTCCGGCGAAGCGGAGGATGATCCCCGGCGTGCAGAACCCGCACTGACTGCCACCGACGGCACAAAACGCTTCGGCCCACCGGTCGACGTCATCGGCAGGCAGCCCGTCCAGCGTGGTGACCGACCGTCCGGCCACCCGACGCAGCGGGGTCACGCACGACACCCGGGGTTGACCGTCGACCAGCACCGTGCAGCAGCCGCACTGGCCCTGGGGACTGCACCCGTCCTTGACCGACCGACAGGAGAGTGGCCCCCGGAGGGCATCGAGCAGCGTGCCTCCATCGTCGGCCACCTCGACTGGTCGGCCGTCCACGGTCAGGTGCACCGGTGCCCCCACCAGCGGGTCATCCGTGGAGGGCGTGTCCATCCGAGGAGTGTGCCCGGTCACCGGTACGGTCACCGACCATGCACGATCCACGGATGCTGACCGATCGACGACAGGTACTGGCCGGGCTGGCCGCCGGCGTACTGCTGACCGCCTGCGGCGGTGGCCCCGGCACCACCTCGTCCCCGACGATCGCCACCGACGCGACGGCCGTATCCAGCGGGTGGCGGCTGGGTGCCCGGTTCGCCGACGGCTACGTGGCACCCAGCGCCCTCGTCGCCGGCTCGGCCCAGCGGGCGCCCTACGTGCTCCTGGGATCGGACGGCTGGCCAATGGGCACCGAGGGACCCGACCGCCTGGACTTCACCATCCGTCGAGCCGGCACCGACGGCCAGGTGGTGGCCACCCACACCGTGGCCCGCCACGGCGACGACCACGCCACCCCCTACTTCCCGCTGGTGTTCGAGGTCGACGAACCCGGCGACTACGTCGTGCGCGTGGCGACCGGGACCGGCGGAATCGAGCCCCACCACCTCCGGGTGGTCGGCGCCGGGGAGACCACGCTCATCCAGGTGGGTGACCCCCTCCCGGCGGTGACCACCCCGACGGAGGCCGATCCGGTGGGCATCGATCCGATCTGCACCG
>Ga0315334_10002994_pt1 | contig 10571 bp, 7 predicted proteins | sample M150034915metaG_FD_205555 | JGI IMG/M metagenome (GOLD analysis project Ga0315334, IMG submission 205555) | Ammonia-oxidizing marine archaeal communities from Monterey Bay, California, United States - M1 500m 34915 | ecosystem: Environmental > Aquatic > Marine > Intertidal zone | place: USA... | reverse complement strand
CGGATGGCGAAAATCAATGACGCTTCGCAAATCAATGATATCCGCGAAGAATTGCGGGACAGGTTTGGACCGCTTCCGCCTGCGGTCAATCGGATGCTTGAACTGGCTGAATTGCGGCTCGATGCTGCCGCGTGGCAACTCTCCGCTATCACTTCGGACGCCAGGTTCATCATCTTGCATTACACCAACCGGCGACAGATGGAACAGTTGGCCAAGACGAGTTCAATCGCGATCAGGATTGTGGATCGCAACCGGGCCTACATCCCGACGAAAGGCTACAACATGCAGGTTGATGCCGTCGGGACCAGTTGGATGCAGCTTGCTCGTGCTGCCTTGCACATCGGTTAGCTGGTTTGGATTTTGACAATTCAGATCCTGGGATCGGTTTGGGGGGGACACAAGGTTCACCGTCAAACCGACGTACTCTTCGGCTCAAACACGCTCAAGCGATGGCTCTGTTTCATTGGCGTCATACAACGGTTCATTGGCGTCATGCAACGGATACTCGCACGCAGATCTTTGTCAGGTTGCTCGCGCCACGAAGGTGTCAACAATGTGATCAGCGATCGCAAACGATGCCGTGGCCGCCGGCGAGGGAGCATTCAGAACGTGGATGGCACGTTCGCTGGTTTCAAACAGGAAGTCGTCAACCAGGTTTCCATCGGGCGTGACGGTTTGAGCTCTTACCCCGGCGCGGCCAGGGATCAAATCGTCCGGTCGTATTTGTGGAATCAACTTCTGAAGTGCAGTCACAAAAGCTTGTTTGCTGACTGAACGATGCATTTCGCCCAACCCCATCCGCCAGTGTTTGGCAGCAAGTTTTCGAAAACCCTTGAATTGGAGTGTGTCCGATAGATCTCGCAGGCTGATGTCACGCCAACGGTAGCCGTTCCGTGCTAAGGCGAGGACAGCATTGGGTCCGCATTCAACGCCGCCGTCAATCATCCGGGTGAAGTGAACACCAAGAAATGGAAACGAGGGATCTGGAACAGGGTATATCAGATTACGGCACAGTGTCTCGCTTGATGGAGCCAGTTCGTAATACTCACCACGAAACGGAACCACGACCATTTCCGTCTTGACGCCGGCCATCTTGCAGACACGATCTGATTGCAGCCCGGCACAATTGATTAGATGCCCGCACTGGAGTTGTTGGTCACTTTTGCTTTGCAGATGCAGACCACCTGTGCGTGATTGGATACCCGAAAGTTGGAATTCCAACTCAATGAATGTCCCTTGATTACGGAGCAGTTCCGCCAGCTTGTGGCAGACAGTTCCGTAGTTGACGATACCGGTTTCAGGAACATGGAGTGCGGCGACGCCGGCGACAGCTGGTTCAAGTTCACGGAGTTGGTCGCTGTTGATTCGTTCGCATTTGACGCCATTGAGTTCTGCTCGTTGCGCAATTTTATCCAGCTGTGTTGTCTCCGCTTCTTTGGTTGCAACGACGACTTTTCCGCATTTGTCCCAAGGGATGGAATGTTCGCTGCAAAAGGCTTCCATCGCTTCCTTGCCGGTCCTGCAGTAGACCGCTTTTTGGGAGCCCGGCTCGTAGTAGACACCTGAGTGCAGGACACCCGAGTTGTGTCCTGATTGGTGTTGCCCGACGTCTGATTCGGCTTCAATGACAGTCACACGCAGGTCCGAATATCGCTGCCGCAGTTTGAGTGCAGTTGACAGGCCGACGATTCCACCGCCGACAATCACGACGTCCGAGTGGTTCATGCGATTTCCTCTTTCTGGCAATGACAACCGGTCGCAGCACGAACTGCCGCCGGCAAGGGACTTTGTTGCATCATGTGTCTGGCCGCTAGCGGCGGAATACTGGTGCATACCGCACGTCCAAGGAACATCTGGCAGGCAAAAGTATCAGGTTTAGATAAACGGACTAACTGTCATCATCGACACCATGATGAGGATTTATCCGCAGGCAAGGTAGCTGTGGAGTCAACAGAATATTTGCCGATGCTTATCTTTCGCCCTATTCTGTAGCTGAAGTCGGCGAAACAGTCGATCATACTCGTCTTTGCGTGTGGGGCACATGTCTCAGGGTTTCGTCATAATAACATTGGAAGAACTGAGCGCAGGCACGGTTGCAAACATCTCATTGAAGATCAACGGGGATTGTTGCTGCTAGGGCCCAACGCCAGCATTACTGCCGATGTGCTCAGAAGTCTTCGCGATCGTGATGTTGCGCAACTGCGTATTGATGCGTGTGATGTCGAATCCATCTCCGTCGACGACGCGACACCCATCGCGTTATCGCCCGAACGTGAGCGCCAAGAGGGCATCGCCAAAGCATCCCCGGTCAGGGATCTGCTGATCGATCGCCATGATGACTTCTTGAGTGCGGAACGCACACAGGAATTGGCTGATAGCTTGATTCTGGCCAAAGCACACTTTGAGGGGCTAAGGGAACAGTTGAGCGGTAACGTTATTTTATCGACAACTGGCTTTGTTGAAATTGCCAACAATTACGCTCAGGCAATGGTCGACGATCATGAGCAAACGGTCGGGGAAGTCGGTGCTGCGACGCGCACGTGCGATCTCGATGAAAGGGCAATTCGCATGTTTGCTAACCCGGTTTTGCAGAACATCGAGGGGCATCGCATCGATTTTGAATTGGGTGATTCCAAAGTGCTACGGCCTGTCTGTGATCCTGATGTCGATCAGATACGGCTTTGACCTGATGTGAAGGAGACGGTGCGTTGGCATCCATCGCATCCCCGCATGCACGTCGGTTAAATCACTGATCTGGTTGCTGTGGCACGCTAAGATTGAAGTGTACGTTGTTGGTCTCCACTGCACTCCCGTGGTCGGCTTTATCGTCCGATGTGGTTTGTTCGGGATCGCAGTCCGATTCTGGTTCACATGTTGGTCTGACTTCGGCCTTGGAATGTGAAGGCAGGTCCTCCCTTGAGGCTCAAGGTGACTTTGCGGGCGATCTTGTGCCCGTAGAGCGGGGAATTCTTTCCGTCTCGTTGTTGCCGTGGGTGGTGGGCGACGCAAACAACGGTAAATCGACTATCATCAGGGGGAAATCGCACCTGCCATGGATCCAATCGTCACCTAACCCGAGAGTCCGATGCATCGAAAGTTGAAATTCAGGCCGGCTGTACGGGAAAAGGAATTCGCATGCTCCGGGTGGTTCCTGCCTTGTTCGATGTTGGTTGTCGGTCTTGCTTTGATGAGCGGTGTTGAGGGGGCGGAGGACAATCGCCGGCCCAACATCATTTACATCATGACGGATGATCTCGGGTATGGTGATCTGGGTTGTTATGGGCAGCGGGTCGTCAAGACACCCCATCTGGACCGAATGGCTGCTGAAGGTGTTCGATTTACAGACCATTATTCGGGGCATACTGTTTGTCGTCCATCTCGATTGGTGCTTTGGACCGGCCAGCATGTTGGCCATACGGGACTAACCGGGAATCGCCCGCGGTCCTTGACGGGAATGGAGTCCACGGTTGCACAGCGTCTCAAAAATGCTGGTTACGCAACGGGTGGTGTTGGGAAATGGGCACTTGGCAATGTGAACGAGCCGAGTGAGATCGATAATGCTGGCCACCCCAACAACAACGGGTTTGACTACTGGTTTGGCTACTTGAACCAAAGCAACGCGCACAATTTTTATCCGACGTTCCTTTGGGAAAACCGTACTCAGGTTCCGTTACCAGGGAATGTGATCGGAGACTTTCCAAACGGACGTGGACGCGTGGCTTCGGTCAAGACTACCTATTCACACGACAGGATGACCGGTGCAGCCCTGAAGTTCATTCGTTCTCACAAGGACGAACCGTTCCTGCTACACGTGCACTGGACCATTCCTCACGCGAACAACGAGGGCGGACGCGTGCATGGTGATGGCATGGAAGTTCCCGACTACGGTCAGTACGCAGATCGGGACTGGCCCAACCCGGAGAAGGGATTCGCCGCGATGGTTAGTCGGATGGATAGCGATGTTGGGCGGATTCTTGCTTTGGTCAAAGAGCTTGGATTAGATGATGACACGGTTGTGTTTTTTACCTCCGACAACGGGCCGCATCAGGAGGGGGGACACCAACATGAATTTTTCAATTCCAACGGTGATCTGACTGGATACAAACGCTCCATGCACGATGGTGGGATTCGTGTGCCATTGGTTGTCCGCTGGCCAGGAAAAGTGACGCCAGGAAGCGTGGTCGATCACCCTTCAGCGTTCTGGGATTTTTTGCCGACAGCCTGCGAACTGGCCCAGCTTCCTGTACCTGTCTCAATCACATCCGATACCGTGCGCGGATGTGATGGCATCTCGTATTTGCCAACCTTACTCGGCAAAGATGATCAGCAGCGAAAACATGAGTATCTTTACTGGGCGAGTCAGGAAGGAGCGACGTCGCTGGGCGTGCGAATGGGAAAATGGAAACTGGTAAAGTACCGGGCAGCAAAAAAGTCTGGGAAATCAGGCGAGAAGCAAGCCCGTGTCTCACAAAACCCTCGGGATGCAGACTGGCGTCTCTATGATTTGACGGTTGATATTGCTGAGAAGAATGACATTTCTGACGCCCACCCAGAGGTCGTGGAAAAAATGCTGGGGTGGTTGCAGGCTGATGGTCTGCTGTAGGCCGTCAGATGGGCGACGACCTTGATTCGGGCAGACGGCAGGCAGTGTTGTTTTGAGTGCGCAAGCATTTTCGATAGTTGGAGTTCACCTCATAAAACATGTCCGAAGTACTGGTCCCTGCGGTTCCAGCGTGGTTTCAGAATGGATTCCACCGCTTCCTTCGCCCGTTTTTGAAGCGGCATTTTCATGCTGTCGCTGTTGATCGGCAGTCGCGTGAGGAAATTGGTTCTGACGCGAACGAACCCTTGATCATTTACGGAAACCATCCGTCGTGGTGGGATCCTTTGATTGCCCACTTTCTGAATTGCAGCTTGTTTCCCGACAGGCAATTTCACGCGCCGATCGATGCGGATGCACTCGAACAATATTCAGCCTTGGGGAAGCTTGGCTTTTATGGCGTGCGAATGGACACAACCAGTGGGGCCGCCGCATTTCTGAAACAGACCACAGCAATCCTTGATGGGGGACGAACAACGGTTTGGATGACACCCGAAGGCCGTTTTGCTGATGCGCGTGATCACGAAGCAGAATTGATGCCCGGTTTGGCACACATCTGCAGCAAAATGCATCACGGTGCTGTCTTGCCTTTGGCATTGGAATACGTGTTCTGGGATGAACGGTTGCCTGTGTGTCTGGCGAAATTCGGAACTCCCATAAGGATCGCTGCCTTTCCGGAACGGTCCAAGGCGGAATGGCGAGAGATGCTGTCGGTCGACCTGAGAAGAACGCAGCATGAACTCGGCGAGTTGGCGATCAATCGGTTGTCGGATCCCTTTGATAACTTGATTGGCGGAAAATCAGGCGCCGGAATGTTCTATGACACGTTTCGACGGCTACGTTCGGTGTTCTCACGAAAGACATTTCGGACCAATCATGGGGAACAGTTCGAATGATGCTCGTCCTGGCAATCACTGGGTTGGCAACTTCATTGCTGCCCGCCGTGATGTTCCTGAAGAACCTGCCGCTTTTTCTGTTTCCTATGACTGTCCAGCACCAGAGGAATTCTGGAACGGGTGATGCCGCACAGGACGAGGCAACCGGCGAGATTCCCGGGGTCTCTGTCCTGATTCCTGCACGTGACGAAGAGGATGGAATTTCAGCAAGTGTCCAGGCAGCGTTGCAGAGTCGCGGAGTGGCGGTGGAAGTATTGGTGCTGGACGACAACTCCACCGATCAAACAGCGGTGATCGTCAAAAGACTTTCCCTGTCCGAATCAAGGGTTCGCTATCAGTTGGGTGGGAGTTTGCCAGTTGGTTGGAATGGTAAACAGTTTGCGTGTACTCAATTGGCAGCTTCTGCAACTCATCAGACGCTTGTTTTCATGGATGCTGATGTGCGTTTGAAACCCGACGCATTACGGCGATTGGTTGAGTGCCGCGCGGCACGCAAGGTTGGTCTCTTGAGTGTGTTTCCCCACCAGGAAACTGGGACCATACTTGAAAAGTTGATCATACCGTTGATGCACTTCATTTTGCTCGGTTTTTGTCCGTTGGACCGGATGCGGGGTAGTTCCAGCCCGTCACTGGCAGCTGGCTGCGGACAATTGTTCCTGACGACGGCGGAAGCTTACGAGAAAGCTGGGACGCATGCAGCCATCCGTGGGTCACGACACGATGGTGTAAAGCTTCCGCGAGCTTTCCGGGCAGTGGGGCTGATGACTGATGTTTATGATGGAAGTGAGATGGCTGACTGTCGGATGTATCACTCAGCCGTGGAAGTTGTGCGGGGTGTGCTGAAAAATGCCACTGAGGGACTGGCGAATCCCAAGCTGATCTTGCCCTTCAGTCTCTTTTTGATCGGGGGTAGCGTGCTTCCTCTTGTCGTACTTGTATTTGCGTTATGTACTGGGAATGTGGTTGCTGCTCTGGTCTCAGGTTTGGCGGTGTTCATTGGGCATTTCCCACGTGCTTTGGCGGCAGCCAAATTGCGACAGCCAGTTCTGGGGGTTGTTTGTCACGCTCCGGCAACATTGTTGTTTGTAGGGTTGCAGTGGGTGGCTTTGCTGAATCAACTGATGGGATGGCAAGTTGCGTGGCGTGGCCGGACTTCAAGTTGATAAAGGTTCATTGGCTGGTTCATTGGTTGGGCCAGAGTTAGCCGCGTGACTACGTAGTGATCTTTATCGTCGTTGTGTTTTCTTGTATTTAAAGAGGTTTCGGTTTGATGCGTCTGCTGACTTTCCTGTTGCCGATCGTGTGTTTGGTGTCGGTTGCTCAATCTGAACGTCCCAACGTGCTGATTGTGCTTGCCGACGATCTTGGTTTTGGTGACGTCGGGTGCTACGGAAACGAATCCATCATCACCCCGAGAATCGATCAGTTTGCAGCAGAGGGTCTGAAATTGACGAGCTGCTACTCGGCACACCCAAATTGCTCACCGTCCCGGGCGGGCTTGATGACTGGCCGAACGCCGTTTCGGTTGGGAATCTACAACTGGATTCCAATGTATTCACCCATGCACGTGAAACGCAGTGAGATCACTGTCGCGACTCTGTTGCGTGATGCAGGCTACGATACCTGCCACGTTGGCAAGTGGCATCTGAACGGTGATTTTAATCTTCCCACCCAGCCCCAACCGAGTGACCATGGGTTCAATCACTGGTTTTCGACACAGAACAATGCTCTTCCCAATCATCGCAACCCAGTTAACTTTGTACGCAACGGCGAGTCAGCGGGACCCTTGACGGGATTCTCGGCAGGACTCGTTGCCAAGGAGGCGATTGATTGGCTGAAAAACGGGCGTGACCCAGCGAAACCGTTCTTTCTTTTTGCCTGCTTCCATGAACCTCACGAACCAATCGCTTCTGATCAGAGGTACGCGCGTCTCTATCAAAGTGACGACCCGGCGTTCGTGGCCCATCATGGGAATGTTACCCAGTTGGATGATGGGTTCGGAAAGCTGTTGGACGCCTTGAAGGAATTGGACCTGCAGGATGATACCGTGGTTATTTTTACCAGTGACAATGGACCAGCGATCACAGCCATTCATCCGCATGGCTCTGCTGGCCCTTTTCGGGATAAAAAAGGCACTGTATACGAGGGAGGAATCCGTGTTCCAGGAATCATTCGCTGGCCGGGGCATGTCGAAGGTGGAATCCAGAGTGATGTACCTGTTAGTGGATTGGACCTGCTGCCGACGTTGTGCGAACTGGCTGAGGCTTCTGTACCACGCGATCGTGTCCTGGACGGAACCAGTTTGGTGCCGTTGCTGAGAAATGGGGCACTGCAACGAGCGAAGCCGCTTTACTGGCAATTCAATCGTGCCAAAGGTGATGCCAAAATCGCGGTCCGCGATGGAAGGTGGAAGTTACTCGCAACCCTGACCGAACCGGGCCCAGCAACTGGCGCTGACCTGACCCAACTCGAAATGCAAGGAATCAAAACCGCCCAGTTGAAGAAGTTCGAGTTGTACGACCTTCGGGACGACGAACGGGAATCCGAAGATTTGAGTGCACGCGAGGTGGTGGTGTTGAGTCGGCTCAAACAGGAAATGCAAGCAATCTACGGTGAAGTACAGGTTGAAGCACCGCTCTGGCCGGACTGGGTGTGGGCACGTTACGAATCTTCTCGAATTATCTGGCCTGAATATTGGCGGAATCGTAAGCGGAATTAGTGTGGCCCATGACCATTGGGGCTCGATTTTAGCTGTTTTCCGAAGGATATAAGGCAGTTGTCGCGGCGTTTGCGGCACCAAACTCGGCTGGATTACCGCAAGGGAGTTCGCTAAAGTGATCGGGCGGAGCGGAGTCGTTGTTGTGGTTTTTTACTGACGGCTTGCAAGGAGGCTCTGCAGCAAGGCACGCCGACTCGTCAAGGATGACGAACCGAATATGAACAATTTTGGCAGCGTTCTCAAAATCGCCGCACAACGACGTCTTGCACTCGTTGGCATCCTACTCACTTCGTTCATCATTGCGATTTTGTGGGGGGCGAATATTGGCACCCTCTATCCGCTCGTCGAAGTAGTCTTCAAGGGAGATAGCCTTCCGAGTTACGCCAGCACGCGGATTCAGACATCTGCTGCCGAGTTGGTCGAAATCGACGAACAAATCAAGGATTTGTCCGCCTCAAGTTTCGAGGCTGAAGGCCAACAGAAGATTGCTCTGCAGATGGAACTGCAAACGTTGGAAATACGGCGCAAGGTGGTGGGCGACTCGACTTATTGGCTGAAAAAAGCAAAGCCGTGGATTGATCGATACGCGCCTACCGATGCGTACTCAACGCTTCTCATGATCGTGGTCATGCTGGTCGGTGGTACCGCTGTGAAGCTCGTTGCCTTGATGGCCAATCTGCTGCTGGTTCAGTACGTTGCGGAGAAGACAGCGTTTGAACTTCGTTCGATCTTCTTTCGCAAGTCGCTGTCACTGGATCTTGATTCGTTTGGTGAAAACGGTTCGGCTGAGTTGACCTCACGCCTGACGAATGATATTTCTCACGTTTCCGGCGGGATTTCTGTTCTGTTGGGACGGATGGTTCGCGAGCCGCTCAAGATGTTTGTCTGTTTGGCCGGGGCCATGTTCATTTGCTGGCGACTGTTGTTGTTGGTCATGATCGTGACGCCAATATTGGCTCTGGTCATGATCTATTTGAGTCGAGCAATCCGTCGGGCCAGTCGCCGTGCGATGGAAGAAATGAGTCAGTTGTACGGCATGCTCAATGATGCCTTTGCTGGGATCCGTGTCGTCAAGGCATTCAATACACAAGCTTATGAGCGGGCTAAGTTCAGACACGGAACTCATGCTTTTTACCTCAAGTCGATGAAGATTGCATTTTACAACATGCTGGCCCGCAGCAGTAGTGAAATGTTAGGGATGGCAACGGTCGGGATGGCAATCCTCGCCGGCGGGTATTTGGTTGTAAATCAAGAGACGCACCTCTTTGGCTTGAGAATGAGCCAGCAACCATTGAACGTTGGTGAGGTGCTGATGTTCTTCGGATTCCTGATCGGGGCATCTGATCCTGCCCGCAAGCTGACGGATGTGTGGAGTGGCTTGCAACGCGGCATTGCTGCGACAACGCGAGTTTATGAGATCATTAATCAGCCGGTGAAGGTCAAGGAACCGGTCAATCCAATATCAATTAGTCGTCCTCACCGGCAGATAACTTTTCGCGACGTTGGTTATCAATACGCTTCCGGTCCGAAAGTGCTGCAAGGAATTGATCTGCAAATTGCTTTTGGTGAAACCGTGGCTGTGGTTGGTCCCAATGGGTGTGGGAAAAGCACGTTGGTAAGCTTGTTGTGCAGGTTTGACGACCCTCAAACTGGCGATGTAATGTTGGATGATGTTTCTGTCAAAGAGATGCGGACACGCGACTTGCGTCGACGGATTGCGCTTGTCACCCAACGCACATCGTTGTTCGAGGATACGCTGGAGAACAATATCCGCTACGGAAGTCCCGGTGCTGACTCGCACGCAGTGGTACGTGCTGCAAAGCTGGCGTTTGCTGATGACTTCATCCGTAATAAGACGCCCCACGGATACCAGACCGTGTTGGGCACCGGTGGCGTACGTTTATCAGGGGGGCAGATGCAGCGAATCACCTTAGCTCGCGCGTTTCTCAGAAACCCGGATATCTTGATTCTCGATGAGGCAACCAGTCAGATCGACATGGAGAGCGAGCAGTTGATTCATCAGGCGCTGAAAAAGTTCCTGGTGAATCGGACCGGCGTGATGATCACCCATCGCCCAAGCAGTTTGGCAATGGCGGATCGCATTGTTGTGATCGAGTCTGGAAGAGTGTCTGACCAGGGGCTGCATTCTGAGTTGAAAAAACGGAATCAGTTTTATCAGAGCCTGTGTGGAGACCAGAGGATGACCGCTTAATTCCTTGGTTTGAAGATCGAGAATTGAGCGATTTGAGTACTGCGACCCGGTTGCCTCGTCGTTGCGATCGGCTGTGCGTTTGGGACACTTTACAATGAACCTGCCCGCGAGGCTGACGCACTCTAGAGGATGCCGGATCAGGTT
>Ga0315334_10002992_pt1 | contig 10578 bp, 9 predicted proteins | sample M150034915metaG_FD_205555 | JGI IMG/M metagenome (GOLD analysis project Ga0315334, IMG submission 205555) | Ammonia-oxidizing marine archaeal communities from Monterey Bay, California, United States - M1 500m 34915 | ecosystem: Environmental > Aquatic > Marine > Intertidal zone | place: USA... | reverse complement strand
ATGCGCGAAGGCATGAGCGGCGAAGAATCTGCGCGTTCCACAATCATCAATATCTGGAAACCAGCTTTCTTCACGGCAATTACAACTTCTGCCGGCTTCTATGCGCTTTCAATTACCAAAATCATGCCGATCAGAGAGTTCGCCTTGCTTGGTGCAATCGGCCCGGTCGTTCTTTTTCTTTTTTCAATGACTATACTGCCAGCGCTTCTAAGCTATATGAAATCGATACCCAACCCAACCACCGCTGTGTTGGACAACGGAATCATCTCATCAATCACTAAAGCAGTTCCCGGATTTACGCTACGAAATAGAAATGCCATCTTGATACTTGGCTTGATAGCGATAATTTTCTCCGTTTGGAATATCCCCAACATAAAAATCGACACAAATTACGTGACACTTTATAAGGAGAACAACCCTACCAGATTGGATATCAATTACTTTGATGATGTTTATCGCGGCATGATGAACCTGGACATCATTCTCGATTCCGGTGAGGCCGAAGGCGTCAAAAACCCCGCATTTCTGCGTCAGCTAGAGGAAATCGAATCCTGGCTCACTGCACGCGACGCACTTGGACCAATTAACTCGCTTACTGATTACCTGAAGGAGATCAATCAGGCCCTAAATGGCGATGACCCCGAGTATTTCCGTTTGCCAGACACTCCACAGATGAGTGCGCAGTTCCTGTTTCTTTACGACAGCTCTGGAGCAAACGAAGACCTCTCAGATATTAAGGACTTCGACAATCGGTTTACTCGACTTGTAGTACCGATCGTAAATATGCCAGCCTCAGGGATGAAGGCAGAGCAAGACAGTATTACCGCCTATCTCAATGACAATTATGAACAGCTGCAACCCGTAATCACCGGAACCATGGCACTCTACACAGTGCAGAACATCTATATAGCCGAAGGTATGGCTCAGTCCTTTATAATCGCCTTGTCGGTTATAACCTTGTTTTTTATTATACTGTTCAAGTCATTCAAGTACGGAAATCTATCTATTATCCCCAGCGTATTGCCTATCATTCTAGCCGGCAGTTTTGCTGGCTGGATGGGAATCTATCTTGATCAGAGTGCAGTAATCGTATTTGCCATGACCATGGGAATCGCCGTTGACGATGCTATCCATGTGATGAGCAGATACCTATCGGCAAAGGAATCCGGAGCCAGCACTCAACAATCTATCCAACGGGCAATGAGCGAATCTGGTCGAGCCGTTGTTTTTAGTTCAATGGTGTTAGTGTTCGGTTTCAGCGTGCTTTGTTTCGCTTCATTAACTACGGTAATTAATGTGGGCTTATTTGGGTCTATTATTATGTCTTTGGCATTACTAGGCGATCTGATTTTCTTGCCAGCTATACTCTATCTGGTAGATGGGAATGATGAGGGCGAACATGTTTAAGAATTTTTTAACTACTGGAAGTCATAAATTGATCTCATCTACTACATGCCTTCGTTCATTGGCAGTCTCGTCCCTTCTTTTCGGCATGACGCTATTGACCTATGCACAGGTATCCAACGCTCAGGAGATGACTGCGCTGGAAGTAATGCAGCAATATGATGATCGTGACATTGGGGATTCCTCTATCGCGGAAGTCACCATGATACTTATAGACAGAAGAGAGAGAGAGCGTGTGCGCGACTTTCGCATCTACGCCCAGGATCAAGGCGAAGACAGAAAATCACTTTCTTTGTTTGAAACACCTGCAGACATTCGCGGCACGTCCTATCTGAATTTTGATTGGGATGATGCGGACCGTGACGATGACTCCTGGTTGTACTTGCCAGCACTACAAAGGGTCAAACGTATTGCCGGCGGTGATACTTCTGATTCATTTCTCGGCAGTGATTTCACCTACGCCGACATAAACGGCCATGAGATCGACTGGTATGACTATCAGTTCATTAGCGAATCTGAAATGGTCGACGGTCAGGAGTGTTGGGTAATCGAGGTGACACCGAAACCTGAATTTGCAGAAAAAACTGAAGATGCAACCGGCTATTCGCGAATGCGAAGCTGGATCAGCAAGGAAAATTACTTGCAGCTACGCGGGCAGTTTTGGGAACTAAGAGGAAATCGAATCAAGTATTTCACCGCTCCCGAGTTTGAACAAATAGATGGCATTTGGACTGCAACCAGAATTCAAATGGTTACCACACGTAATGATAGGCAGGAACATGCCAGTGTGCTGCAGATAAATTCAATTGAGTATAATACTGAATTTGACGACTCGATTCTTACCACCGAATATATGCAGCGCGGCCTGGATTAACACCCTTTTCATTTGCAGCATAAAGTTTGAACTATGAGATCAACAGCACTGTCAATTTGCATCAGATCGAAACAGTTCGTGAGCCTCATCCCATGTTTCTTTCTATTTGCCTCGTCATTTGGGCATGCTCAGAATGATTTTTTCTCCAGTATTAGTACCAATGCGGCTCGGAATAACTCAAAAAATGGCGAAGACTACTCTGTCATTGCCTGGGTAACACAGAAAGTTTCACAAGGTCTGGAACAACCCTCTGCTCTTTTCAGTAGAACTGAAAAGGAGATCAACAAAATTGAAACCAGCCTGTTTGCTCAGCTGGATGGCGATTTTGGAGAGCAGATGAATTTTCGCATAAGCGGAAAAATCTACCATGATGAGATCTACCGATTAAATAGCGGAGCGACCTATAGCGAAAATGAGCGCAATGAATTTCGTAATCGCTTTGAGATTAAAGACTTTTATATTGAACATCAGAGTGACGATGGCTGGTACTTCAAGCTTGGCAATCAAATTTTAGCCTGGGGCTTAAGTGAGTATCTTCGTGTTACGGACATGATTAACACCGAAGACCAATTCACTTTTGGTCAGCAAGACTTGGAAGATCTGCGCCTGCAAGTCCCTGCCGCTTTACTAAGCTACACAGTTGGCACATGGGTTTTCGATAGCGTATTGACCTACAGGGCAGGAAAAGATGATACAGCGCCTGCTGGCAATGAATTCGATCAGCTAATTACATTACGTGATTCTGGAGTAACTCTTCAACGCATCGATCCGAGTAGTGAGTATGAATCCTTTTTCCGTGCGTCCACTCATTATTCCAGAGGCGATTTCCAGTTTGTCGCCGGAGAATTCAATGACAATGCTCTGTCTGTAGATCAAATTGTCGGGCCGAATTCTATAAACCCTCAGCTTAGCCTCGGACAGAACCGAATGCGCGCAATGGGCGTAGCTGCAAATTGGGTAGAAGGCTCTTGGCTGTTGTTTGGCGAAGCTGGCGTCCACTACGATAAAGCGGTTCGCCCTGCCCACGAATCTTTCCTTCAGCAACTTGATGGTTGGGATGAGAAGGACCAGCTGTTAACTGTGTTGGGTGTCGAATACAACGGTTTCAGGAATTTATTACTCAGTGTCGAATTGGACAATGTTCACACCGAAGAACATGATATTTATATGCTGGGGGAGGAAGACCAAACGAGTTTGGGAGCCAGGCTTTATTGGACTGCACTCAATGAGCGCTTGCAGGTTCTAGCAGTTTGGAATGAACTGGCTGACAATTCTGGCCGCGTCAGCCGGGTTTCTGTCGATTACAATTGGTCTGATAATTTGGACCTTGGCCTGATGTGGGTCGACTACAGCAGTGAGAATGACTCAATTTTTTACAATTTTCGAAATAATGATGTATTACAGCTAAACCTGAGGTATAACTTTCAAATATAGATATAACGCATATTGATATGTAGATATCTGGGAAGGCAATCATGTTAACTGAGCAGCAGAAAGACGCACACTCCTATCACCATGGCAATGTTAAGAAAGCCTTGGTAGACGCGGCGGTGAAGCTAATCGAATCCAATAGTGTCGAACTCATTTCCTTGCGCCGTCTTTCAAAAGAAGTCGGCGTTACTCCATCTGCTGTTTACAATCATTTCGCAGACAAAGACAGTTTGATGCTAGCGATTAAAATTCGAATTTATGATTCTTTCAATCAGTTTTTCGAACGACGAGCTACAAAAAGTAGTGATCCCGAAATTGCACTTTTGGATATGTGCCTGGCCTACTATCATTTTTCGAAAGAATCTCCAGCACAGTTTCGCTTTCTTTTTAGTTCAACTCTACCCATGCAGTGGTCAACTCCTGAGATGGTTGAAGTTTCATGTCGCTGTCTTGTTAAAACCCGCAAACTGGTATTTGGCATTTATCAAAAATATCAAATTCCATGTGCAGAAGAATCTGTTGTTAATGCAACCTTGCTGGTCTGGTCACAATTACACGGCATTGTGATACTAAGAAACTCAGGTTCAATCGGAGCCGCAGTGGCGTATCAGGATTGGCCAGAGAATTGTGCGCTGGCAGAGGATGAGCAAGTAGAAAAACTAATTGGGAACCATGTACAAATTATGGTAAACGGCATTCTGAATAGCCAACGCAGTGAGAACCATCATTAGAGTTTTACAGATTGCTGATTTAATTGACCGATAGAAGAGAAGCGGAACGCCTTACCAGTCTAGCCCCATAGCACGACGCGCTATCTGATTTTTTAACAACGGCAGATTGTCCATTGATCTCATACCAAGATTGCGTAACCAACGCACCGAAAGATCCTGTTCCGCAAACAAATGTTTAAACCCTTCCATTAGCCACATCATTCCCAAATTGTGGCCAATTCGTTTACGCTGATAACGTTTCAAAACCGTGGAATCTGATATTTCACGACCCGCGCCAATGCCGCGAATAAGCTCTTCTGATAAAGCCTTCACATCCAATAAGCCCAAATTCACACCTTGACCAGCAAGCGGGTGAATCGTATGTGCCGCATCACCGACTAATACGATATTGTGCTTTACGTAATCTATTGCGTGCCTTTGTCGTAATGGAAATACAAATCTCTTATCCACCCAATCTACACTACCTAATTTGTTCTCAAGCGCTAATCCAAGCTCTTGCCTAAATTGATCATCACCAAGCGACATCATTTCTTCTGCTTTGTCTGGAATCATAGACCACACTATTGAACAATAATGCTGATCTTCAGTATTTGTATTTGTGTTAAGGGGCAAAAATGCAAGCGGTCCTGTCTCCAGGAAACGTTGCATAGCCACGTCATGATGCGGCTTCTCCGTTCGTACTGTGGTAACCATGGCCTGATGATTGTATTCCCATTCACGGGTAGAGAAGTCTGCCAACTCTCGAATCTTCGAGTTCGCGCCGTCTGCGGCTATAAGTAGCCTGGTTCGAATCAGGCTTCCATCACTGGATTGAAGTTGCTGCATCGACTTGCCATCAACCTCAATCTCAGACAGCAGCTCGATGGCGAATGGAGAATAGATACTTAGATTTTCAATTTCAGCAAGCTTATTATGCAATGCCCCCGTCACTAGTGAGTTTTCAATAATTGTCCCAAGCTCAGTTTGACTAATATCTGCGGCTGAAAAATGTATTGATCCAGTTCCATCCGCATCCCACACGTGCATGTCTTTATAAGCACAGCTCCTTAACTGAACAATCTCCTGCCAAATTCCTATTTCTTCAAATAAATTCTTCGAGGCTTTGGTAAATGCACTAACTCGAGGGCTAAAGTTTGGTGGCTCGTTGTCAGAGTGAAAATTATTCAGAGATAAATCCGTACTTTCGATCGGTGCTTTATCTACCAGTGCGACTCGCAGGGAAGTGTTGGATAACAGACAGGCGAGACTGGCGCCGACCATACCTGCGCCAGCGATAACAACATCAAATACATCTACTGCTTCATCCATGTTTCTTATTATAGAGCTAGTCCGCTCTATTCCCTAGTTCTGTACAATTTCCGCGCAAAGTAAATTGCTGCTAGACTGCATCGCTGTACAGGGTCGATTGTTACACGCCAATCAGTCGCGCGCCGTACCAACTCGCTCCAGGGCACGATGCCAGCAGAGCATGAGAATAGACAGGAGATCAGGATGAGTAATGTCGTAAGCGTCGAGGAAGTGGGGAATTTTATTGGTCAGGAAGTCGGTGTCACCGATTGGATCGAAATCGATCAAGACCGTATCAACAAATTTGCCGATGCAACGGGTGATCACCAATATATACACGTCGATCCGGAACGTGCTGCAGCGACACCATTTGGCACCACCATCGCCCACGGATTTCTCACCCTCTCCTTAATGAGTATGCTCAGTTCACAAAATGGTGGGATCAAGCTGGACAATGCGGTAATGGGAATTAACTATGGCCTGGATAAAGTCAGGTTCATTAATCCAGTCAAAGTTGGAAATAAAATTCGGGCCAGGTTTCAACTGGTCAGTGCCGACGAAAAAAAGCCAAACCATTATCTGATGAAGCACAATGTCACTATCGAAATTGATGGCGAAGAAAAACCAGCACTCATCGCCGAATGGCTAGGCATGACCGTTGTAGCCTGATCCATAGCGGGGTCATACGGCATCGTAGGCGGTTTAAATAGACGCCGTAAGCGATTTAACAAATGCAGGCTGGCTAAACTAACAAAGAGCCATTCACACAGAGAGCCCTCAATGAAAAAATCATTACTCGCATTGATTCCATTTCTTTCCGCCTGCGCAGGCGAGCCTCCTCAGAATATTGGTATTCAAGATGGCAGATTGACCGCCTGCCCAGACTCTCCTAACTGCGTTTCCAGTTATGCCAGTGATGAGGAACATGGCATAGAACCCCTCACAGCCAATCTACGCCAGATCGAACAAATCTTGTTGACTATAGACGCCGCAAACATAGTCGAAGCTGGCAGTAACTACCTGTATGCAGAATTCACCAGCAGCCTGATGGGCTATGTCGACGATGTTGAATTTCAATTTGATGCCGCAAGCAACTTGACTCACGTTCGCTCTGCCTCACGGCTTGGCCAGAGCGACCTCGGCGCTAATCGCAAACGTATTGAGTCGATACGCAGTAAATTGTAAGCACTGTTTTAAGCCGTTTCCCCGTATACCCCGCGCTTCCTCATTGCCTGACCCCGGTAGCACTTGACTTTTCCGACATTGGTGCTATTTTTCTAGCATCATGCTGTAAAAACAGCACTGACAAAACATTTGCACGAGGATTCCAATGCCAAGGTCTGCACATCTAAGCCGCCGGGAACGACAAATCATGGATATTGTCTATGAGTTGAGCGAAGCATCGGCTAAGGATATTGAAGGCAAATTACCCAATCCTCCCAGTTATTCGGCCATTCGTGCCACCATGAACAAGCTCGAAACCAAGGGATTTTTAGCTCACCGAGAACGTGATCTCAAATACGTTTATTATCCTCTTGTCGACCACCAGCAAGCCAGTGCTTCAGCATTGCAGCGCCTGCTGAAAACTTTTTTCGAAGGTTCAGCTACTCAGGCGATGAGTACTTTGCTCGACATCTCAAAAGATGAAGTCACTACTGATGAGCTGGATGAGCTAAACGCTCTTATCGAAAAAGCGAGAAAAGAAAAGGAATCCTGAGAGTAATTCGGCTCTCTAGCAGGAGAATGGCGATGACAGTAGTTTCAATAGTAACTGTGCTGGAAACACTCAGTCATCACCATTCAACGCTTTTTTTGTTAGTAGACTTAAGTTTCAAATCTTCCTTAATACTTATTCTGGCGTACTCACTTAACCTGCTTCTAATCAAGCGTTCAGCCTACGCGAAAAGCATGTTATGGATGATGACATTCACCTCACTGCTTTTCCTTCCGCTTTTTCATGAACTGCTACCGGCAATTCCGATTTCTCTAAGTTATGAAGATCCGGTAATAAGCAGTGCAATGCTCACTGGCTCGAAAATTCTATCCAATGATCTTTCAAGCCGAACTGATGTTATTGCCAGTAGTTTGTTTGGCGTCTCTCTCAGCTACATTCTGATTAGTCTGTTACTGGTCAGCTATCTGTTGTCAGGAATTTTTAAGATTGCATTACTTTCGCGACGATCCATACCTTTCAAACACGAAATAGCGTTGCAAAAATTGCAACACCTGCAAGAACTGAACGGTATCAATTCCCGAATTGAATTGCTGATGAGCCCGCAAATTGTCTCACCCCTAACCTGGGGAGTATTCAGGCACAAAATTATTTTTCCATTAACAGCAAACGGTTGGGATCAAGAATTATTGGAGCAAGCAATTAGTCATGAACTAGGACATATTCAACGGATGGATTGGTTATTGCATATAGTGTCAAGACTGGCTGTTTGTTTCTACTGGATCAACCCTCTAATCTGGATCGCTCACCGAGAGTCTTTGCTCGAAAGCGAGAAGGCCTGTGACGATGCTGCAATTGATGATACCGGCTGCGAAATTTCCTACGCGCAGAATTTACTAAAACTGGCCACTAGCTTTAATGATAATGACTATTGGGTTGCGCCCGCGTTATTCAGTCACAGATCAAGTCTGTCTCAACGTATACAACATATTCTAACGCCTGATCAGACTCGAAATTGCAACGATACTACCAACATAACTCCGACACTACTTTTAGCAATTATTCTGGCAGCTCCTTTTTCAACTCTGATTTTTAATATTGAAGAATCCGATCAAGCGGAGCTTTACAACTTAACTATACCAATTTATTTTGTTCCCAATGACTCGGAAGAATTCATTTCACTAATGCGTGAGTTTCGAAGTTTTGACTCAGACCCGGCGAACTAGTTTTTATAATTTGCAGTAAGATCAGAATTAGAAAGAACAGAAAACGATGAGTTGGGTCATTCCTATTTGACCAGGTTTTCCACCCTATTTTCCTGTCAGGCCCATAGCCCGCTCAGCCAAACTTCTCCGCAGGCTTGGAACCAGATCGATTGAAAACAAGCCAAACTTTCTGAACCAGGCTTTTGTACTGCTATTGCTGGAAAAAAGTTGCGTCATATAGTGAGTGAAAGTCACTGTTTGTGATTGATCAGTCTCCTGCTGCTGCAAATATTCCTGCAGCACACTCATATCGCCCAAAGTCTTGTCGGCAAGGAAAGCCTGCCGCAATATGCCCACCAATACTTCTGTATCACGTAGAGCAAGATTCAGGCCCTGACCAGCGACCGGATGTATTGTGTGGGCGACGTTTCCTAGTAGCACCAAGCCGGGTCGAATCTGCTCTCGGGCCAGAGACAAACTCAAGGGGTAGACAAACCTTCCCCCAATGTGTTGAAACTTTCCTAGTCGATTACCAAAGCGCTCTTGTAATCTGACCAATAATTCAACTTCGTTCAGCTCGGAAAATTCCGGAGACTGTTGCTCTGTGAGCGTCCAGACCAGGGAACCACGGTGCATATTGTCGATTGGCTCCAGCGGTAAGACGGCCAGAGGGCCGGTATCAGTAAATCTTTCATAGGCCACATTATTGTGCGGCTTTTCAAAGGCGACGTTGGCTATTAATGCGTGCTGCTTATAGGGTTCGACTGACTTCTCGATACCAAGTTGTGAGCAAATTGGAGACTTCCCTCCATCCGCAAGCACCACCAATCCGGCATCGACTTTAAAATTTTCGCCACCACTGTCAATCTGTAATGCCATTCCGCTCTGTCGCGGCTCGATGGCTGAAATCGAAGCCGGGGCGAGAAAGTGAATAGTAGACGAGATTTCAAGTGTCGAGTTCAGCACTACTCCCAGTGCTTTGTTTTCAACAACGTAACCCAGAGCATCAACATTGTGCTCGGCATGAGTTAAATGAGTAGACCCGAATCGACCTCTATCTGAAACATGAATTTCCTTGATGGCTGATACAACTTCGGCCAATGGTTCCCACAAACCCATACGTTCGAATATTTTGCTAGAACCAAATGACAGTGCGGTCGACCTCGCGTCGAAACTTACCTGGTGGGATGCATCGCTGTTGGGCGGAATTGCTTCGACAACCAAAATGCTAAGTTTTCTATCATCTACTTTGTCATTTCTTTCCTGGTTTATTGCCTTGTCAATGGCACAGGCAAAACTGGCACCGACCATGCCGCCGCCCACAACTACTAAATCATATTCCTTTTGTGCTTGTTCGATTCGCATTGCTTAGTGAATACTCTGCGCCATGAAAGATTCAATTTCTGCCACTGTTTTGGGAATACCTTTGCTTAAAATTTTGTAACCTTTTTTGGTTACCAATACATCATCTTCAATTCGAATTCCAATGCCTCGCCATTTTTTGGCAACCTTTTTATTCTCCGGAGAAATATAAATTCCAGGCTCCACCGTGGTCACCATTCCAGGCTCCATTAATCGCCAATGATCATCAATCTTGTAGTCACCCACATCATGTACATCCATGCCAATCCAATGGCCGACACGGTGCATATAAAAATCTTTATAAGCCTCACTCTTTATCAACTGGCTAACAGTTCCTTTTAGCAAGCCCAGTTTGACCAGCCCCTGGGTGATTACTTTAACTGACGCATTGTGCGGAGCATCCCACGGGACACCTGGAGCAATTGCATCGATTGCTGCGTCTTGTGCTTTCAGAACGATCTCATAGATCGCCTTTTGTTCTGCGTTGAATTTTCCTGAGGCTGGAAATGTGCGGGTTATGTCTGACGCATAATGATCGTATTCGCAACCAGCATCTATAAGTACCAGGTCGTCCTCTTCAATCTGAGCATCATTATTATTGTAATGCAATAT
>Ga0315334_10002990_pt1 | contig 10580 bp, 13 predicted proteins | sample M150034915metaG_FD_205555 | JGI IMG/M metagenome (GOLD analysis project Ga0315334, IMG submission 205555) | Ammonia-oxidizing marine archaeal communities from Monterey Bay, California, United States - M1 500m 34915 | ecosystem: Environmental > Aquatic > Marine > Intertidal zone | place: USA... | reverse complement strand
CCTTCCTGAATTATGAACGCGATCTATTGTTGCGGCTGGAGCAGGTCGGCGGCGCTATCGTCAGCGCCGCCATGCGGGGCAAGGGTCATCACGGCGACCGCAAGATCATGAACGCCGCCCGTTTGATGTTGGCGTCGGAGGAAATTGCCGGCGGTGCCGTTTATCGCCTCGACGGTAAGCCTATTGGTACATTTGGCGAGGCGCCCGAATTGACAGCCGGATCGATCGCCAATTCGACCACGGGGGGTCATTTTGGAGGGGACGGTAATTCGTCGGCGAAGCGAAGATGGCCGCCGCTACGCCGTGCTCTACCCTGGCGAAACATCACGCTTGCCGTTCGCGGTCGTGGCCAACCTTCGCGCCGATTGGATCGCCGGCGAACTCACCGCTTTTCTGTGGCGGATTATCGGGCCGGTCCTGTTGATCACCGGCTTCGTCACCATGGCAACTATGGCGGTGATCGGTCATTTTGTTCTATCCCCCCTATTGCATTTGCGCGACCATCTCAATGCCGCTGCCGTGGACCCGGAGAATTCCGTCACGTTGCCCTTGGTCGATGCCCGGGAGGATGAATTGGGCGAAGTCATGGGTCAGTTCGATAGTTTGTTGCAAAAGGTCTCCGCCATCCAACGCTCGGACCGGGAACGCCTCGCGGCCATGGTCGATAACAGCGCCAATGGGGTCTTCGAGGTCTAACCTGACGCCCGTTATATTTATGCCAACCGGGCCGCCCTGGATTTGGCCAAGATCGACCACATCGATCAATTGAACCACGGCTCGCGAACTTTGGTCGTCACATCGAAGGGGCGGAAGATGCCCTTGTCCCGTTATCTGCTGGCGGGCGAAAGGACTGGCGAGGTTGAATTGATCGATGCCCATGGCCGCCGCATCGTCTGCATGCTTGGCGTCAACCGGTTGCCGGGCCGCAATGGCGTTGCCTCTCTCAACTATGGTTGGGCCATCGACATCACTGAACGCCGCAAGGGGGAGGAAGCCCTGGTGCGGGCAGTGGAGGAATCAAAGGTCGCCAATCGCGCCAAGACCGAATTCCTGGCCAATATGAGCCACCAGCTGCGCACGACGTTGAATGCCATTATCGGATTTTCCGAGGTCATCAAGGACGAGATGTTCGGCCCCCTCGTCCAGCAGAAGTACCGGGATTACGTCGGCGATATCCACGATAGTGGTGAACACCTGCTGTCCATTATCAATGACATTCTGGATCTTTCCCGCATTGAGGCCGGGGTAACGACCTTGATGGAGGACGAGGTGGACATTGCCGCCTTGATCGCCGACAGCAGCCGTATCGCCCAGGGGCGGACCGATAGCGGACGGGCCAATATTCTGCACCATATTGCCGTCGGGCTGCCGCGCTTGGTTTGCGACAGCCGGCTGTTGAAGCAGGTTTTGCTGAATATTTTGTCCAATGCTCTGAAAATTACGCCGGATCATGGCGATGTCACCATCACCGCTTGGCGCGACGACTTCGGCGGTCTGGAAATTAAGGTCTCCGACAGCGGCATCGGCATCCCGGCCGATCGTATCAATGACGTCCTGCTGCCCTTTACCCAGATCGAAGACAGCTATGTGCGCCGGCACGAAGGTGCCGGACTGGGCCTGCCCCTGTCCAAGCAATTTGTCGAATTGCACGGCGGCTCCCTGATAATCGAAAGCACCGAAGGCCACGGCACGGCTGTTACGATCCGCCTGCCGAAAGAACGACTTGGCGGACAAGATGACGCCGGACCGGCGATTGCGGTCAGTTAGAGTTCATGCCCGCTTGAACACGGCGTGACCCGCCTCGCTAGCGCGTTTTCAACTTTCGTTGAATCACCGGGCCTCCCTCTCCCCCGTCCCAACCACCCATATATGGTACCCTGTGGCTGGTTGGGACGTGGGAGCGGGCGGTCCAGACTGCATTAAAAATGCTCTAACTATCGGGAACGGCCTCGATGCGCAGGGTGGCACCGGTTACTTCCGCGACCCGGACCGAGGCGCCGGCCGGCAGATCGGGACCTTCCACGCGCCAGGTCGTGTCATCGACCTTCATGCGGCCCGATCCGCCCACGAGAGCTTCGTCGAGGATGAAATTCCGGCCCACATACTGGGCGCCGCGGCGGTTCAGGTCGGGGTGGTCGGTTGCCAAGGGTTTACGTTTGAGATAGCGGCGGGAGAGCACGATGGAGACCACCGACAGAATAGCAAACAGAGCGAATTGCACCTTCCATTCCAGTCCGGGCGCGAAAAAGACGATGCCGCCGACGACCCCTGCGGCGATGCCCAGCCACATGAACACCGCGCCGGGTGCTAGAATTTCCAGGATCACCAAGGCCAAACCGGCGATAAACCAATCCCAATAGGCAAGGGTTTCCAAATATGCCAGGAGCGCCAAAGCCTAGCCTCCGCTGCGCGGGACCGGCGAGCCGCCACCACCGCCACCGCCACCGCTACTTCCGCTTCCACCGTCACCGTCCTTGAAAGCCTCGCGGGCGATTTCCGAGATACCGCCGATGGCGCCAATCACAGAACTGGCTTCGAGCGGCAGCATGAGGATCTTTTGATTGCGGGACGAGGCGATCTCGCCCAAGGCCTCGATATATTTCTGCGCCACGAAATAGTTTATCGCCTGTACATTACCCTTTGAGATCGCCTCGGAAACCATCGTGGTGGCCTCCGCCTCCGCCTTGGCCTCGCGCTCGCGGGCCTCGGCATCGCGGAAAGCGGATTCGCGTCGGCCCTCCGCCTCCAGAATGGCCGCCTGTTTTTCACCTTCAGCACGCAGGATTTCCGCCGCCCGTGTGCCCTCGGCCTCCAGAATATTGGCCCGCTTCTCGCGCTCCGCCTTCATCTGCCGGGCCATTGCGTCCACCAGATCCCTTGGCGGGGCGATATCCTTGATCTCGATCCGGGTCACCTTAATGCCCCAGGGAGAGGTGGCGCCGTCGACCACGGTCAGCAGGCGGGCATTGATCTCGTCACGCTTGGACAGCAATTCATCCAAATCCATGCTGCCCATCACGGTGCGGATATTGGTCATGGTCAGGTTTAGGATGGCCCGCTGCAGCTGGCTGACTTCATAGGCGGCGGAGGCGGCATCGAGGACTTGGAAAAACACCACCCCGTCCACGGCGACCATGGCATTGTCCTTGGTGATCACCTCCTGTGTCGGCACATCAAGGACCTGCTCCATCATGTTCATCTTGGCGCCGATGCGGTCCACCACGGGGATGATCAGGTGCAGGCCGGGCGTCAGGGTCCGGGTATAGCGGCCGAACCGCTCGACAGTGTATTCCATGCCCTGGGGTACCGCCTTGACGCCGGCGATGACCAGAATTACGGCCAACAGCACCAGGATAAAAACAAAGATGGTCGAACCGTCGATGGCGAAATACATGCTATGATCCTATCCATTGAGAAACCGGCGAGACGTCGGCCATTGGGTCTTAGTCTATAGATTTATTGAAACGGCATCCATGACAACCGGAAATGGCGGGTCGAAATCCGGATATGAGCAATACAAGTCGCATTCACTCTTTTCACCCGGAACGCTACGGCGATGTGAAATCCGCCGTGCGGGCCCTGTTGCATGCGGTCGGGGGCGAGGCCCAGGCGGCGGCGGCGTGCCGGGTTTCCAAATCCACTCTCTCGGAATACGGCAACCCCCGCTATGACGAGCGGCACATGCCCCTGGATGTGGTGCTGGCGTTGGAGCGGGCGGCGGGTGCGATGCCCGTGACCGAACATCTGGCGGCCGAGCATGGCGCCTTGTTGTTGCATTTGGCGGCGGAGGAAACGGCGGGCGGCTGGCTGGATCATCTGACCAAGATCGGCAAGGAAGCCGGCGATGTTTTTCACCGGGCCGGCGAATACCTGGCCGATGACGGCGAAATCGATGCCCAGGAGGCGCCGGTGCTGTTGAAGGAAGTGGACGAACTGCTGGCGGCGGTGGCAGCCATGCGGGTGGCGGTGCGCAGGCGCATTCCAGACGAATAGCGCCATTGCGTTCAAAAAAACGCCCCGGCGATGGTCCCGCCGAGGCGTCGTCTTTGTGAAATGCGCACTTAGCGCAACCTGCGTTCTTTCGAACGCAGATCAGTTGCGCCAACTCATTGAAATAGATAAAATTATCAGCCGAAAATTGATTCCATTTTTTGGCCGTTTGATCTAATCGGCAGATGTCTGTGTTGCGAACTCTTTGAAATTAGGTGCAGAGCTGCCAGCTAGGCACTTAAAGAATATCCAGGATCGCCAGGGCGCCGGTTTTTTCGATGCCGCCGGGGTTGTCCTCTACATGCACGGCACTGACCGCGCCGTCATCGACGACAATAGCAAAACGGGTGCAACGCACGCCCATGCCCCGTTCCGTCAGATCCAGTTCCAGGCCCAGGGCCTTGGTATACATGGCACTGCCGTCGGCCAGCATGGTCACCTTGTTGCCGACCTGCTGATCCTTGCCCCAGGCGCCCATGACAAAGAGATCGTTCACCGACATGCAGCCAACCGCGTCCATGCCCTTGGCCGCCAGCGCCGTGTGGTTCTCCACATAGCTGGGCACATGCTGAGCCGAGCAGGTCGGCATGAAAGCGCCGGGCAGGCCGAACAGCACCACCTATCCTTCCGCTAAAGAATTCGTCCGTCGCCACGGGTTCGGGCCCCCCTCGCCCAGTGTCATTAATGTGCCCGAAGGCATCTTTTCGCCAACAGAGATGGTCATCGTTGTGTCTCCCCATTATTAAATGATTGTTTTTGGACGCCGCAGCGTCCCGATTGCGTCGTCAGGATATTCTCAACAGCATATAGCGACGGCGGAGATATATGCAAAGGGACAATGAAATTGAAGGTGATCAATTGTGGGCTGATAGTTGTGGACCAATAAATGTGAGCCAGTAATCGGGCTACCGGCCCAGGGTTAGATAATGTTCCACCGCGCGGTGGCCGTCCACCAGGGTCAGGGTCAAGGCCTGGTCCGATAACACCGCCCCGCCGATGCCGGCAAAGACCGCCAACCGCAGGGTGACATCATGACCGCCGCCGCCAAGAGTGATGTCCGGACGGCCAAAGCCAAAAGGTTCCGGCGCCTCGACCATCAAATCGGGCGCATGGAACGGTTGGTCGGCATGGGCCTCGACCATCAGGGTCTGTTGGCCGGCCGGGCCGCCCACCGAGGCTCGCCGGATCGTCATCGATGAATGTCCCGCCGCCTTGGGCACCAACGCCAGATAGCGGCGGATCAATGTGGCGGCCTCGCGCGGCGTTGACAAGGGGTGGCTGGACGATGGCTGGCTGGATGAGAGGTGGCTGGACGATGGCGGGATGTTGACCGGCCGCACGTCCAAGGCCCAATTGGCGTGCATGGGAATGCACACATTCTTGCAGACCATGTAATTCATGTTCAAGCGGGCGGCCAGGGGTTTGCCGGGTGCGGCGGCCCGCAACAGCACGGGCAGGACTACCTCGTCGTGGTAGCCAAAACTGTCAAAGCCAAAGGCGCTGAAACGCGTGGGCGCGGGCCATTTTACTTCCGCATCGGACAAATTTTTCGAGCCTTGCCAATTGAGCAACGGCGGTGCCCCGGACTCGCCGGGATTCCGCCAATAGGTCTTCCAACCAGGCTTGAGCCGGATATGCACGCCCAACCAGACCCGGCCCCTTGCATCCAAGGCGTTCCGGTCCGAAACAAGACGCACCGCGGCCTCCTCGCCGCCCTGCCAGGCCGTGTGTGTATTGTCCGCCAGGACCGCATTTAGGGGCACCAAAACTGCGGGCAGCGCGATCAACAGCACCGCACCGATCAACTGACACAATAATTTATTCTCGAATTTTGGTGACATTCTTTGTTTCTTCGCTTCAGACCTCGCCTATACTCTTACGGTCCAATGTTACCAATATAGGGGTTAATTAACCTATTTGCGGTGACAATGACGTGAGTATTTGATTTCCGCGGCCACCGAGACCAAGTGATCATTATGGATACTAAAGATAACAGTGGTGAAAGTCCCGCCAAGGGGCCGGAAGACGGCGCTATGGACGATGTTGTGAATGACGGCTATCTGACCGGCCAATTGCTGATCGCCATGCCCACCATGGGCGATCCGCGGTTCGAACGGACGGTGATCTACATGTGCGCCCATTCGGCCGACGGTGCCATGGGACTTGTGGTGAACAAGAAAGCCAATGAATTCGATTTTCCGGAATTGTTAAACCAGTTGGAGATCGAAACCGACGGTGTGAAAAACCCCATTCCCGTGCTGACAGGCGGCCCGGTGGAGACCGGGCGCGGCTTCGTGCTGCATTCCATGGATTACAGCCAGGAGTCGACCCTGAAAGTCACCGATGAAGTGGGCTTGACCGCCACCGTCGATATCTTGCGCGCCATAGCCGAAGGCGAAGGCCCGGACCGCAGCTTGCTGACCCTGGGTTATGCGGGCTGGGCATCGGGACAATTGGATGACGAGATCCAGGCCAATGGCTGGCTGAACGTCCTGGCGGACGCCTCCATCCTGTTTGATGACGATCTTTCCAGCAAATGGGACCGCGCCGTGCGCAAGGTCGGGATTGATCCGTCCTTTCTGTCGGCCGAAGCGGGGCATGCCTAGAAAAACTATAATTCGACAATTCTAGAACTATAGTTGCAATTGCTGCTCGAATGTCCTAAATAGATATTCATGAACGATATTATTGAACTGCGCATATCACCTGAACTGCAACTGGTTGCCGATGCCATGGAGGCGTTGGGCAATGAAACCCGGCTGGCGGTTTTCACCTTGCTGGTGCCGGCGGGGCACGGCGGATTGACGGTCGGGGACATTCAATCCCGCCTCAGTGTGCCGGCATCGACCTTGTCCCATCATCTCTCTCGCTTGATCCAGGTAGATCTGGTGCAGCAGGAGCGCCAGGGCCGGAAACTGATATGCCGGGCTAATTATCCGCGCATGGAAGGTGTGTTGTCATTTCTGACCCGGAATTGTTGCGCCGCCGAAGGCGCCGCGCCTGGGCATCAGCATGTCACGACGGACGTTCAAGACGGCACCACTAAAGGATCCGCTAAAGGATTTGTGGTATGAGCGATATTTCCCTCTCCATAGCCGGGGCGGCGCGAGGCGTTTTTGGGCGTGTTTCCGGCATCGACAAGGTCTGGTTGACCATCGCCGCCGGCCTGGTGCTGGGGGCCTTGCTGGTGCCGCAACAGACCCTGTCCAGTGTTGGTTTCGCTGGCAACGCCTTGTTGGGTATAGCACCGTTTCTTGCGGTATCCATCGGTCTGGCGGCCTATGCCAAGGCCTCGGGCGCGGATAATCTGATCGCCAAGGTGTTTCAGGGCCGGTCGGTACAGATGGTTTTCGCCGCCGCGCTATTTGGCGCCCTTTCGCCGTTTTGTTCCTGCGGCGTGATCCCGCTGATTGCCGCCTTGCTGGCCATGGGCGTGCCCCTGGCGCCGGTGATGGCGTTCTGGCTGGCCTCGCCCCTGATGGATCCGCAGATGTTTTTGTTGACCATGGGTGCCTTGGGCCTGCCGTTTGCCGTGGGTAAGACGGCGGCCGCCTTGGGTATCGGGTTATTGGGCGGCTATGCCACCATGACCTTGCAACGGGCGGGCGGCTTTGCCATGCCCCTGCGCGAGGGTGTGGGCGACGGCGGTTGTGGTGCCGGCTCCGTGCGCAGCGAGGGCGCCGTGGTCTGGAAGTTCTGGCGGGACGGTGCGCGGCGGACCAAATTCACCGATGAAGCCTTGCGCACCACGCTGTTCCTGGGCAAATGGATGATCGTGGCCTTCCTGTTGGAAAGCGTCATGCTGGCCTATGTGCCTGCGGAAGCCATTGCCGGATTGTTGGGCGGCAAAAATTTCTGGGCCATTCCCCTGGCCGCAATTATCGGCGTGCCGGCCTACATGAACGGCTTTGCCGCCATTCCCATGATGTCGGGCCTGATGGAACTGGGCATGGCGCCGGGCGCGGCCATGGCTTTCATGGTGGCGGGGGGTGTCTCGTGCATCCCGGCGGCCATCGCGGTCTTTGCCCTGGTCCGCCCGCGGGTGTTCATGTGGTATCTGGGCCTGGCTCTGGTTGGCTCGCTGGCGGCGGGCTTCGGGTTCCAGGTATTTATGGCTTGAGGAAATTTTCCCTGGGCCTTGGCGATACCAACTTGCGACAATACAGACCATGAAGGAATTTGCACTGGCCCCCACGCCCGAAGATGGGCGTCTGACCGAACAGGTTGGCGGCATCGATCAGAACGGCGACCCCGTGGATACCCGCGTCGTGGTCGAACAGCCGCTGACGCTGTATCTGAACGGCCAGGAAATCGTCACCATGATGACCGTCGGCGATCACCCCGATTGCCTGGCCGTGGGCTATCTGCTGAACCAGAGCATGCTGGCCCCCGACGACCGGCTGACCGGAATCGATTATGACGAGGAATTGTCGGTGGTGGTGGTGCGCACGGAACGGATCACGGATTTTGAAGAAAAACTGCAGAAAAAAACCCTGACCTCCGGCTGCGCCCAAGGCACGGCTTTTGGCGATTTGATGGAGCATTTCGACGAGATCGCACTGGACCGCGACGCGGTATTGAAAACTTCGTGGATCTACACCCTAAGCCGAAAGATCAACCAACAGCCCAGCCTGTACCTGACCGCCGGCGCCATCCACGGCTGCGTTCTGTGCGCCGAGGACCGCCCCCTGATCTATATGGAGGACGTGGGCCGCCACAATGCCATCGACAAGATCGCCGGCTGGATGTTCCTGAACAGCGAAGGCCCCGAGGGCAAGATCTTTTACACCACCGGGCGCCTGACCTCGGAAATGGTAATCAAGACCGTGCGCATGGAAATCCCCATTCTCATCTCCCGCTCCGGCTTCACTGCCTGGGGTGTTGATCTTGCGCGGCAGGCCAATCTGACCCTGATCGGCCGGGCCAAGGGCAAGCGCTTCATGTGCCTGGCCGGGGAAGACCGCCTGGTCTTCGACAGCTTGGAAGTCGAGGGGGATGTCTAATATCGCCGGCTTGCTGTTGGCGGGCGGCGGCGCCCGGCGCATGGGCGGCGGCGACAAATGTCTGCGACTATTGGGTGGCCGCCCTTTATTGTCCCATGTCATGGAACGCCTGGGCGGTCAGGTGGGCGAGATGATCCTGAATGCCAACGGCGAGGCGGCACGCTTCGATGATTTTGGCCTGCCCGTGGTCTCGGACACGATCCCCGGCATGGCCGGTCCCTTGGCCGGCATTTTGACCGGCATGGAATGGCTGCAAAATAACCGGCCCGACCTCTCGACGATGGTATCCGTGCCCACGGACGGCCCGTTCCTGCCCCTGGATCTGGTTCAGCGCCTGGCCGATGCCAAGGGTGATGCCCGGATCGCCTGTGCCCGCTCCGGCGGCCGGGCCCATCCGCCCATCAGTTTGTGGGATTTGGACCTGGCCTGTGATTTGCGCCGGGCCATGGTGGAGGAGGGGATGCGCAAGATCGATCTGTGGACCGCGCGTTACCCGATTGTCCACGTGGACTGGCCTATCGAACCCCATGATCCGTTCTTCAACGCCAACTGGCCAGAGGATCTAGACCGGGCCGAGGCTCTGTTGGGGTGATCGTCCAACGTCCCTCGCCCAACCACGACGGCCGCCCGGCGGGAGGCGCCATCGATATGCTGGTGCTGCATTATACCGGGATGCCGACGGCGGAAGAGGCCCTGGCGCGGCTTTGCGACCCCTCGGCAAAGGTCTCGGCCCATTATGTCATCGACGAGGACGGCACGGTATCCGCCCTGGTGGCGGAAGGCCGGGGCGCCTGGCATGCGGGCCTGGCGTACTGGGCGGGACAAAGGGATATCAACGCCTGTTCCATCGGTATCGAACTGGTCAATCCGGGCCATGAATTCGGCTACCGGGCTTTTCCCGGCGCGCAGATGGCGGCGCTTGAAACCCTGTGCCTGGGCATCCTGGCCCGCCACCCCATTCCGCCCCACCGGGTGCTGGGACACGGCGACGTGGCGCCGGCCCGCAAGGAGGACCCCGGCGAGTTGTTTGACTGGTCCCGGCTGGCACGGGCCGGCATCGGATTGTGGCCAGAACCTGGGCGGGGCGAAGCCGATCTGGCGCGGTTCGGCTATGATGTTTCCGACCCCGAGCTTGCCTCCACGGCCTTTCAACGGCACTGGCGCCCTGGCAAGGTCGACGGGGTCATGGATGATGAATGCCGCGCCCTGTTGGCCGGATTGCTTGACCTGTTGCCCTGATAGGGCCATTTTGCACCCGCCAGACGGCTGGACGGTCGCCGCCGCGCACTTTCGCAAGATGGGGCGTGGGGGAGGAAAGTCCGGGCTCCACGAAAAAACGGTGCCGGGTAACGCCCGGCGGGGGCGACCCCAGGGAAAGTGCCACAGAAAGTAAACCGCCGGGCCCCAGGAGATTTAGGTCTTTGGGACCAGGTAAGGGTGAAAGGGTGCGGTAAGAGCGCACCGCGCGGCTGGTAACAGCCGTGGCAGGGTAAACCCCACCGGGAGCAAAACCGAATAGGGATGGCGCGTCTCATCCGGCTTCGGCCAGAAGGGACAGGCGTGTTCGCGCCGCCGTCCGGGTAGGTT
>Ga0315334_10002989_pt1 | contig 10580 bp, 10 predicted proteins | sample M150034915metaG_FD_205555 | JGI IMG/M metagenome (GOLD analysis project Ga0315334, IMG submission 205555) | Ammonia-oxidizing marine archaeal communities from Monterey Bay, California, United States - M1 500m 34915 | ecosystem: Environmental > Aquatic > Marine > Intertidal zone | place: USA... | reverse complement strand
ACATTGGTCGACTTGAAACGCTTTATGGCGAAGCGACGCCCAGAGCGATCGCCAAGGAGCTCAGGTACCTCAATTCGGAGTATCGAACGTTTGTCGAAGCGGCACCCTTTATGGCGGTGGCGACGGTTGGAAGCGAAGGTCTTGATTGTTCCCCCCGGGGGGATCGCGGCAGTATCGCTCGGGTCGTGGACGAAAAAACCGTTCAGTTCGCAGACCGAAGAGGCAACAATCGCCTCGATACATTGCGAAATATCGTTCAGGACAACCGGATTGGGCTCTTATTCTTGGTTCCGGGAGTATCAGAAACGATGCGAATAAACGGCCGAGCAATCATTTCGGTGGCCCCTGATCTACTTGCCTCCTTTTCTGTTGACGGAAAGGCGCCCAGATCGGTCGTCGAGGTAACTGTCGAGCAAGCATATTTCCAGTGCTCGAAGGCTCTAGTTCGGTCGAGAATTTGGGATACAGAAAATCAATTAGCTGAAACTGACGTGCCAACTGCAGGGCAGATGTTAGAAGCCACGGTCAGTGGCGACTTCGACCGAGACGAATACGACAAGGCATTGCAGCAGCGACAGGGTGACGAACTTTGGTAAGTCACTGCGTCACTCGATGCGTGGCTTTAAGGAGCTACTAGGTTGATCTTGTCGCTAGAGGGAGATTCATATGGGGCCGCTTCAAGGAATTCGAGTCATAGAACTTCAAGGTATTGGCCCCGGCCCGTTCTGCGGAATGATGCTCAGTGACATGGGAGCCGAGGTCATCCGCGTCGATCGAGCCGGGAACGTCTCAGACGGAGACGCTCAGAACCCACCGATCGACGTTTTGGCGAGAGGTCGATCATCCATTGGGGTCGATCTCAAAAATCCTGACGGAGTGGAAGTTGTCCTTCGACTAGTGGAGACAGCGGATGCTCTGATCGAAGGTTTCCGGCCAGGTGTGATGGAACGTCTGGGTATTGGCCCTGAAGAATGTCTCGCTAGAAACCCGAAACTCGTCTTTGGGCGAATGACTGGATGGGGTCAAGAGGGTCCCTACGCCATGGCAGCTGGACACGACATCAACTACATCGCTCTAGCCGGCGCCCTTGAACCCATCGGACGCAATGGAGAAGCTCCGGTACCTCCACTAAACCTGGTGGGTGACTTTGGCGGCGGTGGCATGTTGCTGGCTTTCGGAGTGGCTTGTGGAATTGTGGAAGCTCAGCGCTCAGGCCAGGGTCAGGTAGTCGACGCCGCGATGGTGGACGGTGCGGCCAGCCTGATGGCGATGTTTCATTCCATGCGCGCATTGGGAATCTGGAACGACGAGCGCGGAACCAATCTTCTCGACACCGGTAGTCACTTTTATGATGTCTACGAATGTGCTGATGGGCGATACATCTCGATCGGATCTATCGAGCCGCAGTTCTATGCGGAGCTGATGCGGCTCACTGATCTTGAAACAGATGAAGACTTTGCGAAACAAATGAAACGGAGCTCCTGGCCAGAATTAAAAGAACGAATTTCCGATATTTTCAAAACCCGGACAAGAGACGAGTGGTGCGAGATCATGGACGCCACCGACGTCTGCTTCGCTCCCGTGCTCACACTTGCAGAAGCACCCCAGCATCCCCACAACCGGCACCGGGAAGTGTTCACGGAGCTTTCCGGCGTGATGCAGCCAAACCCGTCTCCGCGATTTAGTCGAACCGAGGCAACAATCCAAAGCCCTCCAGCTCATCCTGGGCAACACACTGATGAGGTGCTTCACTCCGCTGGCTATGACCTCGACGACGTTGTCAAGCTCCGCGATACGGGAGCAGTGGCCTGAGATCTGACTCGGAATCCGAAGGTGCGGCGCCGGCGGGTTTGCCGAGAAACCTCGTGCCCTTGTACATAGAGGCTCAAGACATCGTCGAGCGATCACCGGCATCGGCCTGTGCGATATTGAGGATCCTTATTGAGGCCGTTATTCGCGATAGAGGCCTGCGTGGCCGACATATCGTGCGTGACGTGGGAACGCTGGTCGATCAGGGTGCCCCGGTCGGACTACTTAGAGCCCTCGATGTCGTCGCAATGAGTGAGGAAGCAGCCGAGACGCCAGCGGAATTGAGGTTGACTGACGGGCATAGCGACGCACAGAACTTGGTGATGTTTCTCCACTTGCTTGCCGATCAGACAGCCTGATGGTCGAGTGCTGAGTTCGCTTCATCTCATTGCGTGCTGGGTTGTTGTCATAGGAAATGGCATTGCCGGCGCTTGGGCTTTGGCCTCGGGGCGACTACCGAGCCTTAGTGGTCCTCAGCTTTGGGGGTTCACAGCTTTCGTTGAAACCTCGGTTTTTGTGCAGATCACTCTGGCCGCGGTACACCTCAACGCCGAGAACGGTGGGCCGGAGACTTTTCACGTCTTCTACGGTGTTCTTACCGCAACGACGGTTGGTATTCTTTACAGCTACAGACACCAACTCAGAGGCCGGCTACACCTCCTCTATGGGTGGGGTGGCCTGTTCATCATGGGCCTCGGAATTCGCGCGTTGGTCCTGCTGTGACTTCTCTTCGACCGAAAAGCTAACAAAATATCTACGTAGCGAGCCTGTCGGCTAAACGATCGAGTTGAAGTCTCATTTCATTTGGAAGTCGTTCACCTATTGATGCGTAATGCTCTTGGATCAATGCGAGTTCGCTCCGCCATTCGCCTGCATCGACTGCTAACAACGCTTCGAGAGCGTCCGCAGTCAGATCTAGACCGCCCACGTCGAGATCCTCAGTCTTTGGGACCATCCCAATCGGTGTCTCAACAGCCTCGACTGTGTCAGCAACACGGTCCAAAACCCATTTGAGAACTCTCGCGTTTTCACCGAATCCCGGCCAGATGAAACGTCCTTGGTCATCTTTCCGGAACCAATTGACGTAGAACAGTCTTGGAAGCTTTGCTCCCCGACGCTTGCCGATATCGAGCCAGTGCTGAAAGTAATCACCGAAGTTGTATCCGCAAAATGGAAGCATCGCGAACGGGTCTCGACGAACCTGACCGATTGCTCCTGCGGCGGCGGCAGTCTTTTCGGAGGACATCACTGACCCGAGGAAAACGCCATGTTCCCAATCGAGAGCTTCTGATACTAGCGGCACCGTCGTCGCTCGCCGGCCGCCGAAAAGAATCGCCGAAATCGGAACACCGGCAGGATCCTCCCAGGCGGGGGCTATTGAAGGGCATTGCGCTGCAGGCACCGTAAACCGGGCATTTGGGTGGGCAGCGGGAGCATCAGATTCTGGAGTCCAAGTTTGCCCTTTCCAATCGATCAAGCGAGCCGGTGGCTCGTCGGTAAGACCTTCCCACCAGACATCTCCGTCGACTGTATGGGCGACGTTGGTAAATACGCAGTTGGCCGAAAGGGTCGCGAGAGCGTTGGGATTTGTGTTCTCACCGGTACCGGGAGCCACTCCAAAGAAACCGGCCTCAGGGTTTATGGCATATAACTGGCCGTCTGCACCAAATTTCATCCAGGCAATGTCATCCCCGATTGTCTCAACCTTCCAGCCGGGTAGAGACGGAACCATCATCGCCATATTCGTTTTTCCGCACGCGGAAGGAAACGCGGCCGCTACGTATTTTGTTTCGCCGCCAGGTGGGGTAACACCCACGATCAACATGTGCTCGGCGAGCCAGCCTTCCTCTCGTGCCATGGTTGAAGCAATCCTGAGAGCAAAGCATTTTTTTCCCAGCAAGGCGTTGCCGCCATAGCCCGAGCCGTACGACCAGATTTCCCGAGTGCCCGGAAAATGAACGATGTACTTATTTTCGGAATCGCACGGCCAAGCGACATCGTCTTCGCCCGGCGCCAAAGGAGCTCCCAGTGAGTGAATGCATGGCACCCACTCGCGCTCACCAAGTGCATCTAATGCGCCCTGCCCCATGCGGGTCATAATTCGCATCGAAGCAGCGACATAAGGTGAATCGGTCAACTGAACGCCAATGTGCGCGATTGGTGACCCAAGGGGTCCCATAGAAAAAGGCACTACAAACATGGTGCGCCCGACCATCGAACCTCGGAAGAGATCTGACATCTCGGTTCGCATAGATTCCGGTTCACGCCAATTGTTGTTGTTTCCGGCCTCTGCAGGATCGTCAGTGCAAATGAATGTCCTGTCCTCCACGCGAGCGACGTCAGCAGGGTCGGATCGAGCCAAAAAGCTATTTGGCCGCTTTGCTTCGTTGAGAGGAATCAGGGTGCCTTGATCCACCATGGACTTGGCGAACTCGTCGTACTCCTCTTGGCTTCCATCACACCAGTGAATAGAGTCAGGAGTGAGCACTTGGGCCCAACTATTTACCCACTCGAGAAGGCTTTCGTTGGTGGTCGTTCCAGCCATGTTGACCTCCGTGTGATTTCAGACGTCAACTGGGGAGTATCCCCAGTTCTTAGTCACGCGTCGCCCCCCGCGGCGGTGATCCAATCGGGTGTACCAAGGTCAACTTCACTGCCCAGCCTGAACTGAGCTGCTAGTCCCTGTTCGTTGAGGTCGAAGACGACCCTTTGCCCCTGTCGCACCATTCGAAAGATCGACCCCTCAAGGGCGTCCAAGGCCAAGTCGTACTCAGCGCGGTCGACGTCGTCAACTACCACTCCCGTTCTGGACTGGGGGTCATATGATTTTATGACGCCTTGCACTGCTGGCCTCCGGTAGTACTCCCGAACGTGACGTTCGATTTATGACACAAGCTTCGACGGTGACCCTACGACGGTCTGTGAAGCTGGCACAACTTAGCAACTGACTGAAGCTCTCGGGTGGAGAGCCGGCATTAGTGTCAGTCGCCTATCGATGGTGCAACTCACCGGTAGCATCGGCTTCTGTGGAAATAGCCTCCGTTCTCTCCACCGCTCAACTCGTGGAAGCTCTGTCAGCGTTTCATAGGGCTCTCGAAGCTCATCGAGAGTCGATCAATCGACTCAATGTGTATCCGGTGCCCGATGGCGATACCGGGACCAATATGGCGTTAACCGTGGGGTCGGTTCTCGAAGAGCTCGAAGGAGTTGATCTGAACGACCGAAGCGCGATTTGTTCTGCGATATCTCACGGTTCGCTAATGGGAGCCCGTGGTAATTCCGGGGTGATTCTGTCGCAGATACTGCGTGGCATAAGCGTTTGTCTTTCCCGATCAGAGAATATTGACGGGGCTGCGCTTGCTACGGCGCTAACTGAGGCGAGCTTCGCAGCAGATGGTGCTGTCATGAAGCCAGTGGAAGGGACGATTCTCACTGTTGCTCGTGAATCGGCGAGGGGGGCGCGCGAAGCAGAAGCAGATGCAACTCCTCTTCAAGTCATTGAAAAAGCTCTTGCGGAGGGACAGGTGGCTCTTGAACGCACACCTGAGCAATTGCAGGTTCTTCGCGAGGCGGGAGTAGTAGACGCAGGAGGAGCCGGTTTTCTTCTTCTGCTTCATGGGATCCTTCATGTATTAGATGGTCGGGAGCTTCCGGCCGCGCCCGAGCAGGTGGAACTTCCCATTGCTGCTTGGGCTACGGCGCTCGGTGATGAAAGTTCTCAACTCCGTTACGAAGTCATGTATCTGCTCTATGTACCTGACGAAGCCATCGAGGGCTTCAAAAAAGTGTGGGCCGGATTAGGAGACTCGATCGTCGTAGTTGGCGGAGACGGGCTTTGGAATTGCCATATCCACACCGACGACATCGGAGCGGCCATCGAGGCCGGAATCGAGGTTGGGCGACCTCAACAGATAAGAGTGACGGACTTAGCCGAAGAGGTCATGGAGGAACGGTGGGTCCGCGAAGCGACTGCCGATGGAAACTCAACTGATTTCCCACCTCCAGACCCAGTGCGATGCGCAGTTGTCGCGGTGTCGCCGGCTCAGGGAATCAGTCGGATTTTTCACAGCCTTGGTGTACAAGAACTTGTCGTCGGAGGCCAGACCATGAATCCCTCGGTCGCGGAGCTTTTGGAAGCGGTAGAACGGGTGCCCGCAGACGAGGTGGTTGTTCTCCCCAATAACTCGAATATTGTCGCGGCGGCGCAGTCGATCGATGAACAGAGTGAGAAGCGCGTTGTTGTGGTCCCTACCAACTCCGTGCCCGAAGGCTTCGCATCACTGTTGGGGTATGACCCCGAAAGTGACGCTGCAAGTAATGCTGAATCTATGGCCGACATTGCGCAAGGTGTTGTGGTTGGAGAAGTAACCAGCGCCGTTCGAGCAACTACCACTTCAGTGGGGGAGGTATCGACAGGCGATTGGGTCGGTCTTGACCGAAGCGGTGTCCGCTCTATCGCTGAAACTCCCGCGGCCGCAGCTACAGCATTGCTGGACGAACTCGTCGATCAAGAGCACGAGATTTTGACGGTGATTGTCGGCGAAGGCGTGCGCGATGCTGAGACTCGCGCCGTTACCGAATGGATCGCGGAAAATCGACCGAGTATTGAGATGGAAATTCATCAAGGTGGTCAAAGTCACTACCCATATTTGTTTGGGGTCGAGTGACAGCACCACTCTCTCTTCGCGAACTCGACGCTGTAAGCGTCGATCGGTTACACGGAGTTGGGGAAGAGCGACGAACGTCGTTACAGGAGGTAGAAATTGAATCGGTTTTTGACTTGCTGACGCATTACCCGCGCAGATACGTCGACCGAAGTCGCGAGGCCAAGCTTGGAGAAGTTTCCCCTGGGCAAGAGGTCATGGTCGTGGGAGATGTCGAGAGCGTCAAGTCGCGAAGAACTCGAAACCGAAGGTCGATAGTTGAAGTCTCATTGTCCGATGACACGGGAAGTTTGCGGCTTGTGTTCTTCAACCAAGCGTGGCGCTCGAAACAACTGAAGCAGGGACTGACAGTTGCTTTGTTCGGGAAAGTCGATCTTTACCGCGGTCAACTCCAGATGACTAATCCCTTAGTTGATTTGGTTGGAGACCGAACCGGAAGAATTATCGCCATTTACCCGCAGTCGGGAAAAGCTGGATTGACTACTTGGGACATAGGCCGTTGGTCGACTGAAGCGTTGCGTCGTTGCGAGCACCGCGGAATAGTCGAGCCTCTTCCGAGTCATTTGCTGGATGATTTACAGTTGCTCGACCGGGCGAGTGCGTTTAGGGCGATCCACCAACCGAACTCAATGTCAGAGGTTTCGGAGGCGAGAAACCGTCTTGTCCTTGACGAACTTCTCAGAGTCCAACTGGTCCTTCGAATACGCAAGATGCATCGTTTGGAAACCGCCTCTGGAATTGCACACAGATGCGATAGCCCGTTGCTCACGAGCTTTCTAGATCGGTTACCTTTCGAGCTCACGACAGCTCAGCAACGAACAATGGCCGAGGTCAAGGCCGATCTTAAGACTGAGCAGCCGATGCATCGGTTGTTGCAGGGCGACGTAGGCGCGGGCAAAACAATTGTTGCCTTGCACGCGCTGCTAGTAGCGGTAGCTGATGGCCACCAAGGAGCGCTGATGGCTCCGACTGAAGTCTTGGCTGACCAGCATTACTTGAGTGTGGCTGAACTGGCTGAAGGGTTGGAGGTGTCGGATCATTCGACCCTTATGGGCAGTAGACCGGTTTCAATCAAGGTGCTAACGAACCGAATCACGGGAGCGGAGCGGCAGCGGGTAATCGAAGGCCTGGGAAACGGTTCTGTCGATCTGGTTATTGGGACGCATGCCTTAATACAAGAAGGGGTTACCTTTTCCTCACTCAGCGTCGTGGTTGTTGACGAACAGCATCGATTTGGGGTTGAGCAAAGATCGGTCCTCAGGGAACGGGGGCGCCCCGACGGCAAATGGCCGCATTTGCTAGTGATGACGGCAACACCGATACCGCGCACGGCAGCGATGACGGTATACGGCGACTTGGATGTGTCGACCCTTGACGAACTACCTCCGGGCCGAACACCGATTAACACGTTTTGGGTTAGTGACAACGCCGAAACTGTCTGGCAACACGTGCGATCCGAAATAGCGCAGGGCCGTCAGGCCTATGTCGTGTGTCCGCTCATCGAAGAGAGCGACAAACTTGACGCCGACTCGGCAGAGACCACTAAGGATCTGCTGTCTAAGGGAGAACTGTCAGGCGTAAAGGTCGGTCTTTTGCATGGTCGGCTGTCGGCGATAGACAAACAGAGGACCATGGAGATTTTTAGGGAAGGGCGCTTGGATGTTCTCGTAGCCACAACGGTGATTGAGGTCGGGGTGGACGTTTCGAACGCTACGACGATGGTCATCTTGTCTGCAGATCGCTTCGGAATTGCTCAACTCCATCAGCTTCGGGGAAGAGTGGGCCGAGGAGCACACCAATCGACATGCTTCTTGGTCACCACAGATGAGGTGTCAGAAGACGCTGAGGCTCGTCTTCGAGCTCTAGAGGAGTCAACGGACGGATTTGCTCTCGCCGAACGAGACTTGGAGCTTCGAGGCGAGGGCACGATTTTTGATCAGAGACAATCAGGGCGTAACGACCTTAAATTGGCTTCGTTAGCGAGGGATCGAGTTTGGGTTGAACGCGCACGCGATCTCGCTGCGACGCTCGTTGATGAAAGTGGATCGTTAGAGCAATACGCTTCGCTCGAAGATGAAGTGCGATGGTTTATAGAGCGTCGTGATGACGATGCGGAGAATCTTCTACGAGGGTGAGGACACGAAAACTACTCTGATTCGTTTTCGACAACGATGTCCCATCGATCAAGACAATCTCTACATCTGTAAGCGACTATGTCGCCGGGCTGGAAACCTTCGTCGGGTTCCTCGTAGCTGATACGGCGGCACAAACCCCCGCAATCAACGCAGATGATTGATTCCGGAACATCCATATCAACAGTGTGCCGTTAGTGTCGCGGTATGCGCATCGTTGGAGGCACATTACGCGGGCGCCGGATCAGTGCCCCGCAAGACGAAACGACGCGACCAACCTCGGATCGAGTGCGACAGGCCATCTTCAACATGCTTTTCAGTCTCGGGTTGCCCGAAGGTCGCCGAGTAGCTGATCTGTTCTCGGGTTCGGGGGCACTGGGTTTGGAAGCGTTATCGCGTGGCGCAGATGAAGTCATCTTTGTGGATAGCCGCTCAACTGCCTGCAGAACCATCAAAGCGAACCTGGACTCGTTGGACCTTCGTGCTGAGGTGATACAAGGCGACGCCGTGCAACGACTTGAGTTGGTAAAGGTGGATCTAGTACTGGCGGACCCGCCGTATGTGTTTGACGACTGGTCAAATCTATTAGCAGCTGCTGGGAAAGCTTTTGTGGTCGCCGAGAGCGACGTGGAGATCGGCCCTTTTGAAGGATGGGAAGTGATCCGCAGCCGAAGCTATGGGAAGGCCGTAGTAACGATATTGCGGCCCGAAAACGCGAATATGTCCTGATTTTGTTGGATTTACGCAATCGACAGTGGAGGATTCTCTTGAGGATCGGTACCGTTTCGTGTAGCCGGTTGCGCTAGGCGAGGAGACGCTCGTGGTCAAGGTTCTGTACCCGGGGTCATTCGACCCGGTTCACAATGGCCACATTGAGATCTGTGCCACTGCAAGTGCCTTATTCGACCATGTCGTCGTTGCGGCAATGCGGAACCCTCAGAAATCGAATCCATTCTTCACAGATGACGAGCGATTCGAAATGCTGATAGAGGCGTGCACGCATTTAAAGAATGTTGAAGTTGTGCAGTTTGGAGAATTGGTCGTGGATCTAGCCGACCGGCTCGATGTTGATTTCATCATCAAAGGTCTTAGGAGCGCTGTTGATTTTGAGTCTGAATTGCAGATGGCTCAAATGAACAAATCAGTGAGCGGCGTCGAAACACTTTTCTTACCTTCGACTAGCGAAAACGCTTTCATCGCTTCGAAGTACATTCGAGATATCACTAGATTGGGTACCGACTGTTCGCACCTGGTGCCAGAAGCAGTGGCGCAACGGCTCCAAGAAAAGATGCCCAAGTGACCGAGCCTGCGCCCTTGAGTGGCCCCGGCGTCGAAGCATTGGTGCGGCGAGTGATGGATGTGATCAATGCTGCCCGGCCCATGCCGCTCTCAACCTCCGTCATGGTCAGTCGAGACGAAATTGTCGAGCTACTTGAAGCAGCACTTTTGGAACTCCCCGATGAGGTACGCGAAGCGCGATGGCTTCTTAAAGAACGCGAAGATCTTCTTAGCAAAGCAAGAATTGACGCTGGTCTCGTGATCGAAGAGGCGCGAACCCGCGTCGCTCAAATGGTGCAACGAACCGAGGTGGTGCGTTCAGCAGAACGCAAGGCGCGCCAAATGGTAGAACAGGCCGAATCGCAGGCCCGTAGACGACGTCACGAAGTCGATGACTACTGTGAGGAGCGCTTGGAGCAGTTTGCCTCGGCCCTAGAGAAAGTCCAGTCGGCCGTTACAGATGCGAGAGGACGGCTCCAACCGACTGTGCCGGTGCGCGAGTCTGAGTCGTCGATCGAGCCAGAAGATCCTTCAATCCCTGAAGTTTTCGATCAGGACGAAATTTGATATCTGGGAGCCCGGCGCCTGAGCTTCGGGTCCCGCTCGAACGCCTTCAACGACTTAAGCCGTTGCGAAGTTGGAACGTCGACTTTGAAGCGTCTCGCTTAAAAGACGGTGATGTCCCTTTGCAGGTAGG
>Ga0315334_10002987_pt1 | contig 10583 bp, 4 predicted proteins | sample M150034915metaG_FD_205555 | JGI IMG/M metagenome (GOLD analysis project Ga0315334, IMG submission 205555) | Ammonia-oxidizing marine archaeal communities from Monterey Bay, California, United States - M1 500m 34915 | ecosystem: Environmental > Aquatic > Marine > Intertidal zone | place: USA... | reverse complement strand
CTGGTGGTGGTTAATCGAGGAGAGCCTTTCTCCAGAATTAAGTCTTGAACGAGATCAAAGAATCGCTTCCAGATTACGTGGCGCAATGGCTGACCTGAGGTCTCGATTTGGAAATGAAGCGACCTTGATGGTACCTTCACTACAGGTCAGGATAGCAGAATTGGTTAAGATTCTGGATTCTGGGGTCGAGCCGGAAACCGCAAATGGCGGTACTTCCTCGGATGATGAGGAGGAGTGAGTATGTCCACGGTTGATGCACCTCAGGTACAGGTTGAGAATCAACTCATTCGTTTCATTCCCTCTACACCCATAGATCCTGACAAGGCGGTGAATGATCTCGGTGCATCTAGAAGTGGAGACTACGTCATTCATGCTTTGGAAAGCCCAAGAGCAACCATTCTGGTTGACAAGAAAGGTCGTATCGTCGTTCATGGAACTGTACAGCCTCAAGCAGCCAGAGCCGCGGTCAGAGAATTTCTTCTTCGAATGGGAGATAGTGATGAGGGTTTGAGTTCAGAGAAGGGTCCAGTCATCGCCTCCTTCGATTTTGGAAGAGGAATAGAAATCGAAAGGGTACCGATATATGCTGACGAGGCGAAGCTCGATAGCGCATTGGGATGCTTGAGAATCAATGACCAGCGCCATGACCTTGAGTTGTTGGTCTGGCCCAATGGCAGAGCGATAACAACCAACTCCAGACATGCAAATCTGGTTGCAATGGCTGCAATACACTGGCGAGACAAGTTTGAATCTGAAGGTCTGTTCGTAGAGGACTGATTCCATGCTCATCGACAAAGGTCGTTGGACTGGGCCGATACTGGACAATCATTTCCATCTCGATAGAGGACATAGATTCCTTGCTGCAGCACTTGATTTCAAGCGTGCAGGTGGAAGCGATCTGGTTCTTGTTCACAAACCAGATTTTTCGGACTTACCTATTTCTGTAGAGGGATGGAGAACCGCATATGAAAACACTCTGGCAATGGCTGCGGAGGTCCGCAAGGATGTGGGTCTTGGGGTCAGAGTCGTTCTTGGACCACATCCAGCAAGTTGGGCTCATCAAAGGCAGGCATTGGGAAGTGAAGTTGCTTCTGAGTTGTACGTTGATGCAGTTGAGTTGGCGATCGAGTATTGTACTGAAGGTCAGGCTTGCGCCGTGGGTGAGGTCGGAAGGCCGCATTGGGCGGTGGAGGAGGATGTCTGGTCTGAGGCCAATGAGCTGTTATCGTGGACCATGGAAAGAGCCGCCAAAGAGAATCTCACTCTACAGTTACATGTCGAAGGAGACGGCGCATCGACCTATGCTGATCTTGCAGCCATGGCTGATAGGTGTGGACTTTCACCATCTCGTCTGGTCAGACATCACGCTCCTTCAGAGGTTGACGCGGCCACCACTGCTGGACTCATACCTTCCGTGGTTGTAGGAAAGGGGAGCGTCGAGACGATCATGGCTACCATTGCCGATTGTAAGGATGGTTTTGTGATGGAGACTGATTACATGGATGATGCGAAGAGACCAGGAGCAGTACTCGGTCCCAAGACAGTGCCCAAGCGGACACAAGCCCTTGTGGCGGCAGGTCTGGACGAAGAGAAACTCTGGTTGGCGCATCATGAAATCCCACAGCGGCTGTATGGAGAGAGTGAATAATCCACTTTTCATAAAGTCGACAAGCATATGACGGAGGCTTGGCAGGGAGTTGACGTGCGGACTGTCAATCGCGTGTTGCTGCTGGGCATTGTTTGCTTCTTTGCTCTGAACTTCACTGCTGCTGAAGCGCAGGCACAGCTTGAGGTAGAAGTCACATGTGAGAAATCAACCTCTAATCCAGTAATTCTGGATGTAAGCCCAGGTTCCAGTGGTTCAGAATCCATGATTTGTCAGGTTGAGAATAGTGCGATGATTGAAAAGACGGTTGAATTAACAATCTCGCCGAATGAAGGAGACCCTACTGAGATAGACACATCTCTTTCAGATCAGAATCTAGTTATCGCAGCGGGAGCCTCTGAAGAAGTAACTATCACCTTCAGTGCAGATATCAGAACTCCTGCAGAAAGAATGAAGTTTGAATTGAATGCAACAGTCACCAAATTGGCTGCGGTCCCGGTGCCTGAACAATTTCAATCTACTACTACCGCAGAAATGGACGCCGAGGTCATGGATTTCATTGACCTCGAATACTCGGCTACTGCATTCACTTTGAAAAGCAAACCCGGAGATACATTCAACATCACTGCTAAAGTCAGGAATATTGGTAATGTAGAGGTCGAAGTGTTGTTCAAAATCAGTAACACTGATGAGTTATCAGCAATGGGTATTGAATGCTCACAAATACTACTCGTTCCACAAGATTCATTGATGCAAACTGGGGCTTATTTTGATGAAGATGTGATGAGTTGCACCGTGCCCGATGATTTTGAGAAGAGTAAAGAATTCACCATCAAGATGTACGCTCGTGCACAGACGGCTACAAAGCAATTCGATACCGAAGATGAGAATGTGAAGGTCTCCATCGAGGTTCCATCAGAGGGTGGATTTGGAGGATTGACCGAAGATCTGAGTGAGGAAGATAAGCAAATGCTGATTTATGCTGGAGGTGGATTGGTGAGTGTTCTAGTTCTGTTGATAGTTGTACTCAAGATTTCTCGCAATAAGGGTGGCGGCGGTGTTGATGCCTGGGATGACGAGGATTTCGATTTCGAACTCTGATGTTATTATTACACCATTACTTCCACTGGAAAGTACCCAAAACGTTGCATTGCGGAGCCATTGCTACCCCAAGAGTCAAAGACGGGGTGTGCTGAGCAACACCTACCCATAGGGTAGGTGTACGTATGTTAAGATTACAGGGAAAGGTTGCTTTCGTATTTGGAGTGGCGAGTGAAGACAGCATCGCTTGGGGAATCTGCAAGAGATTGGCTGAGGCGGGAGTGACTCTGTATCTCGGCTACCAGAAGCGTTTCATGAGCAGGGTGTTCAAACTCAAGGATGAGTTGGATGCAATCGCTGGATTCTATCCACTGGATGTGGCCGAGGATGAGACCACTGCTGAGTTCTTCGAGGCGTTCTCAAAAGAGAACCCCGGCCTTAAGGCAGATATCATGGTCCATGCCATTGGTTTTGCTCCTCGAGAATGTTTTGACCGCCCAATCATCTTCGTTGAAGGTTCTGCATTGGATGCGGCGATGACAGTTTCTGCTCATAGCCTGCAACGATGCTTGCGTCATGCTTTACCGCATCTGAATCCGGGTTCCTCGACCATAACTCTGACCTATGCGGCCAGCACTCGATTCGTACCATCATATGGAATCATGAGTATTGCCAAGGCGGGATTGGAGTGCTGGACCAGAGAATTGGCTTGCCATCTCGGCCCGGACGGACATAGAGTCAATGCGATTTCCAGTGGTCCGATAAAGACCATTGCAGCGGGAGGGATTCCTGGATTTGACAGGATTCTTGAACATGTGGAGGCCAATGCTCCACTTCGTCGAAATGTGAATCAGGATGACGTGGCAGGTTGCGCAGCTTGGCTGGCATCCGACCTGTCTGCAGGAGTGACTGGTCAGATAATCCATGTCGATGCAGGTTATTCTGCAACCATGGTTCCAGAGAGTATCATGTGAGGTGTCATTCATGTCGAACAAAGAACTCAAAGTCTCTGATTTAGAAGGAATTGCCCAAGGGCCATTCGAACCGATCGCAGTAGTTGGAATGGGCTGTATAATGCCCGATGCAGAAGACATTGGACAGTTCTGGAACAATGTCTTGAATGCAAGAGTTTCCATCAAGGAGATTCCTGAGGGGCGTTGGAATGTTGATGATTTCTGGGCCCCTGGAGCTCCCGGAAATGTCGAGACTGCCAAGACCTATGCCAAGATCGGTGCTTTCATTGAAGGATACGAGTTTGATTGGCGGCGTTGGAAAGTCCCTCCAGGTACTCTCGGGCAGATAGATATCTGTCAACAATGGGCAGTCACAGCCTCTGCAGCGGCTCTTGAGCATGCTGGCTACCTCGGTGATGAGAGTCGATTCAATCTGCCAAATGCTTCGACTGGAGTAGTGATTGCCAATGCATTGGGAGGTGAATTCAGAAATCTTTCAAATCACCGGGTCTGGGCAGACCAATTCACTCGGCAGGCAGTCGAGATCGGTGGTATGCCTGAAGAGGGAAGAGAGTTGTTGAAACAGGCAATGGGTGAGGATAAGCCAGAGATTGACGAGGACACCATGCCAGGGGAATTGGCCAATGTGATGGCCGGTAGAGTCGCCAACCTTCTCGATCTACAGGGCCCTAATCATTCTACAGATGCTGCATGTGCTTCATCGATGTCTGCGGTCTTGGATTCCTGCAGAATGTTGCAATCAAGGCAGGTCGATCTGATGCTTGCCGGAGCCAGTGACCGCACAATGGATCCTGCGACATACGCAAAATTCAGTGCCATAGGAGCACTGTCTCCTACCCACTCCACCCCCTTTGATGCTCGTGCCGACGGCTTCGTCATGGGAGAAGGGGCTGGAGTATTGGTACTGAAACGACTAGATGATGCCATAGAGGATGGAAATGATATCCATGCGGTCATCAGGGGCATCGGAGCCAGTAGTGACGGTCGTGGAAAGGGTATCACTGCACCCAGTCAAAGGGGTCAGATGCAGGCTCTTGCACGTGCATATTCGCAAGCAGGCTTCAGTCCAGCCACCGTTGAATTGGTCGAAGCACATGGAACCTCCACCAAGGTTGGAGATGCCATGGAACTGGGAACTCTACGCAAATTGTGGCATGAATCTCCAGCAGGAGAAGAGATTGCAGTTGGTTCTGTGAAGAGCCAGATTGGGCACTTGAAGGCAGCAGCAGGGATGGCAGGGATGCTGAAGACCATCAATGCAGTCAGCAAGGGAATAATTCCACCCAGTGCTGGTTTTGAAGTTCCTAATCCAACCGTTGATTGGAGTTCGATTCCATTCTATGTTCCAACCTATGCCAAGGAGTGGGACAGGCTAGGTTCACAGCCACGTCGGGCAGCGGTTTCGGCATTCGGTTTTGGTGGCACCAATTGGCATATCGTCATTGAGGAGTTTGACAATAAGTTCCATCTTGGACTTGCCGTGGAATGGCGGCAGAGATGGGCTACTTTCCTCAATGGCCCTCAGCCAGCAGTGGATTCAACGACAGGTCAGACTGAACAGGTTCCCGCTCCGGAATCCGGAATTGTTTCCAAGGCGAGAAGACCTACTCAGGCCTCCAGTATTCTTGATCCTAGTGCGGAACCGAGTATGACATGGGGGGAATTGAAAGAGATTGAAGGAGGAATCCTGTTGTTGGAATCTCATGATCTTTCCAGTCTGAAGGAGGAACTTCAGCAAGTCAGAGATGAATTGCTTTCTGCAGGTCCAAACTTCGATGAGGACCCATCAGGGCGCAGATTATCCAAGGAATTGGCTGCGGTCAGTGAAGGATTCACCTGCGAAGGATATCGAATCGCAGTCATCGCTTCATCTTGGGCAGAATTCGACAAGCGGACAGCACTGGCACTGAAAACCATGGACGGACGAGATAAGTGGGGCTTCCTCAAATCCCAAGGAGTATTGATCACAGATGAGGCACCTATTCCAGAGAATGCAAAGGTTGCACACATGTTTCCTGGACAAGGAAGTCAATATTTTGGCATGACGCATGATTTGAGCAAGAGATTCTCTGGAGTGGCAGCAGTCTGGAAACGGGCTGATGAAACAATGGTTGAGATACTGGATGGCGAGACCTTGTCAAGTTTCGTTTTGCGAAGTGGATTGAATGAACATGAGCGCGCTGAAGCGGAGGAGAAACTCAAGCAAACCGAATATACCCAACCTGCCATGTTGACCGCTGATCTGGCTATCAATCAGATTCTAGCCGACCATGGAAGAAGGCCAGATATGGTTGCAGGGCACAGTCTCGGAGAATATGCTGCCCTGATGGTTTCTGGAATCCTCGGGATGGATGGGGCGTTGAGAGCAGCTGCTGCACGAGGTACCGAGATGGGAGCAGTGGAGATTGCAGATAGAGGAATCATGGCTTCTGTGACTGCTGATTACAAGATCATCGCAGATGTTCTTGAAACATCAGAAGGTTATGTCATCGCAGCGAACAAGAATTCACCGAAGATGACGGTGATTGCAGGTAATACCCCCTCGGTCCAGGCAGTGATACGTAGATTCGAAGGGCTTGACATCGATTGTGTGGTTCTACAGACCAGTCACGCCTTCCATTCCTCCATAGTTGAGCCAGCAGCAGAGCCATTGCGCCGTTTCCTTGAAGGGCTGGAGATCAATCTTCCTGAGATTCCGATAACCTCGAATGTTGATGGTGGATTCTATCCGATGAGTAGGGATCCTGAGCGTACTGCGAAACAACAGGTTCTGGATAAACTGGCTCCACAGATGGCTAGCGCGGTCGAGTGGACCAAACAGATTGAGACGATGTATGCCTCTGGCGCTCGCCTTTTCATTGAAGTCGGGCCCAAAAGAGCGCTCACAATGTTTGCATCGCAGATACTCGATGGTAAACCACATATCTCGATGATGACCAATCACCCCAAGTTTGGAGGGATTCCTTCTTTGTTCAACGCCTTGGCTGAAATGGCGATTGCAGGGCGCCCATATCGTTGGCCTCGTTCAGATTCACCTTTGCTCACAGATGCTTTTCGTGCAGGTCCATTGGAGGTCTGGGAAGAAGATTCTCCCCAATCCGTACAGCCTGTTACTCCAGCAATAACACCAGAGCCAATGCCAGAGAAGGACACGGCGATTCCGGTGAAAGATGAGCCAGCACTCCAGATTGAAGAAACAAGTCCAGAGGAATTGGAGATTGAATGGATCTCAACCATTCTATCCGGTGTCAGTGGATATCCTCCGAGCATGTGCCGTGGTAATGTGGACCTGCGGACAGGACTTGGCCTTTCTGAACAGATAATTCAGTCAGTCTTCAATTCGCTTGAGAAACAAGGCAAGGTCGAGGCTTCATTCGATACATCGATGATCAAGACCGCTGCAGAGATCTGTGATTGGGTGGAAGGAGTACCATCATCGTTCCAAATGCCCAGTTCCGCAGTCAGGTCTGAGAAACGGCCCGTAGGACCAGCATCAGTTTCACCAGCAGATGTTGTTGAGAAGGTCATCGTCGAGAAAGATCCCTTCCACGAGAGGAGAAAAGACCCCTTTGTGGTCACTGGTATCAGTCTAGGCCTTCCAGGAGAAGGCAAGGTTTTCGATGACGATAACTTTGAGAAATTGGTCAGAGGTGAGACCTGTTTGAGAGAGGTTCCTGATGAATACAAGCAGAAGATTCTCGACAAGAACATCGTTCGTTTGATCAAGGGCCGAGATGGACAAGCAAGGATGGAGGCTGCTGAAGAGTTCAGCGATATTCCACAACTTGCAGGACTGGCAGGAGAGTTCGATATCACCGAAGAATTCGGAGTCGATGCCAAGATTGCCAGGTCATGGGATACCACTACACAATTGGCAACTGCTGCAGGGCTCATTGCACTCAGAGACGCCGGCATACCATTGACACCTGAAGAAAAAGTCGGGAAAGGTGGTCTGAGATTAATCACAAACTGGCAGGTTCCACAGGTCTATCGAAATCGAACAGGAGTCATCTTCGCTTGTTGTTTCCCTGGAACAGCAAAGACTGTTGAGAACTGTGCAAAGGATGGAGACGACGGTGAAGGGCACTTCGATCGTTCTTATCTGTTCCAGATATTGAACATGGGCCATTCTCAATTCGCCCAATACACTGGCATCAGAGGTCCGAACACAACCATCAATCTGGCTTGTGCTTCAACCGCTGCTGCTTTCACTGTGGCAGAGGATTGGTTAGCCACAGAACGTTGTGATAGAGTCGTCATCATCAGCGCAGACAATGTGACAGGTCCAGACCTATGGGAATGGATAGGTTCTGGCTTCGCTGCAAGTGGTGCTGCATCGACCAGCAATCGTATCGAAGAGGCCGCTCTTCCTTTCGATAAGCGTAGGAATGGACTCATTCTAGGAATGGGGGCTGCTGCTTTCGTCATTGAGAAGAAGAGTGGTGCAGCTGAGCGTGGAGTTCAGGCCTATGCGGAACTGCTCGGGGCTCACATAGCAAATTCATCATACCATGGGACCAGACTGGACGTTGAGCATGTTGCAGGAGAGGTCAATCATTTCGTCTCCCAGATGGAGAATAGGTGGGGGTTGGATCGTCAGAAGTTCGCTCCTGACACGTTCTTCTACAGTCATGAGACCTACACACCTGCCCGCGGAGGTTCTGCGCAGGCGGAGGTCAGGGCACTGAGAGAGACATTCGGTGATTCGACCGACTCATTGGTCATTTCAAACACCAAGGGGTTCACAGGACATCCGATGGGAGTTGGAATTGAGGATGCATCAATGATTCATGCTCTACATACTGGCCGTGCCCCACCAATAGCCAATCACAATGAGGTCGATCCTGAGTTAGGTGATCTCAACCTCAGCAAGGGAGGTGATCATGATGGCATGCAATACGGTCTTCGTTTCGCAGCAGGTTTTGGAAGTCAGGTTGCAATCACCTTCTGGAAAGCCTGTGAAGTTGAGGGTGCACGTATCGATATGGATAGGCTGATGCGGTGGAATCGTGAATTGGCTGGAACAGATGACCTCCAACTCAAGGTGCTGGATGGTAAACTCGTGGCTTATCTGGATGGCGAAGAGAATCTCCATGGGGGTGTCCAAGGAGATGAATGGGACCCTGAGAATGGTATAGGTGAAATGGAGCCAGATATTGTTCAAGAGCCCGAATCTGAGCCCGAACCCGAGCCAGAACCCGAGCCAGACGAGATACAACTCAAGGAGGAATCTGAATCAACTCCTGCCAAGATTGAGAGTGACCTTGGTGAGGCTTCTGCAAGTCTTGAGAGAACGGATGTTGCCGATTCGGTCGTCGAAGTAGTGGTAGAACATACCGGATATCCTGCAGATTTCATTGAATTGGATCAGGATCTTGAGGGTGAATTGGGAATTGATACCGTCAAGCAAGCCGAGATAATGGGTGATATCCGTGAACGATATTCACTTCCAGTTGATGATTCATTCATACTCTCAGATCATCCAACCCTCAATCATATGATTGAATATATCCTATCTTTGTCTCCAGGAGGAGATGGAACTACTACTGCAACAGAATCTGAGCCAGAACCAGAATCAGCGCCTGAACCCGAATCAGTGCCTGAACCTGAACCAGTGCCTGAACTTGAGCCAGAACCAGAATCAGCGCCTGAACCTGAACCAGTACCTGAACTTGAGCCAGAACCAGAGCCCGAATCTGAACCGGAGTCAGCACCAGAAGTTGCGCCGGCTGCAACAGGTCAACCAGACTTGGGCGAAATCGAGTCCAAAGTTGTTCAGATCGTTGTAGAACACACAGGCTATCCGAAGGATTTCATCGAACTTGATCAGGATCTTGAGGGTGAATTGGGAATTGACACGGTGAAACAGGCCGAGATGATGGGCGACATTCGAGAGATGTTCGAATTGCCGGTCGATGAGGCATTCAGTCTGGCAGAGCATCCAACTCTCACCCACTTCGTAGAATATATCGTACGGATGAAAGGAGGAAAGATGGAATCTGCACCGGTAGTGGAAGCGAGTGTCAGTGAGGAGATTCCATGGCGTTGGTCAGATAATGTTGTAGATGAGGTTCTTGCAGAATTCCATCTCGATGACCGCGACGAACTGATTGAGTCAGCGAAGGAACATGATGATGGAAATCGCTATCTCAAGCGAGAGGAGTTACAGGCTGCTGCTGAACAGTTGAAGAACACCAAGATGACATGGAGATATTCTGAGAATGTGGTGGCCCAGGTATTGGCTGAACATGGACTCGAAGATGCTGAGGCTTTAATTGAAGCCTCAAAGGTACACGATGATGGAAATCGTTATCTCAAACGCGAGGAACTTGTTGCAGGTGCTGAAGATATGATGGGGGATGACCCCCCTTTAGTGAATCAGGTGGCTCCTGAAGAGAAATCGCAGGAAGCCACCTTGCATACCAGTCCAAGAGCAGGAGTTCGGCGCTGGCAGGTCGAGGTAGAAGAGGCTGAGATTGAACGTGACTTGCTTCTTCTTTCAAGTGGAACCGTGATGGTGAGTGACGATGGTATCGGCATTTCAGAGGAAATCTGTCATCTCCTCGAAGAAAAAGGAGTCTCAGCATTACGGATATCATTTGAATTGGATCGTAAGGAATTGGTGAAGGAGGAACACGCTGGGCGCACGGTTTTCAGGGTTGACCCTTCAGATGAAGGTCAGATTGCAGAGATGTGTGAGCAGGTGGATGGAGTCACAGGAATTATTCATCTGGCACCAATCCAATTGTCAGGTACGTCATGGGATACCTTTGCCTCTTCCCGTGCCGGCTCTCTGTCGAATCATTCATTATTTGGACTTCTGAAACATCTTGATGCACAATTGAATGCTTCCGGATCCGCATTTGTAGCATCTCTTTCCGCTCTCGATGGAAGGCATGGAAATATTGGAGAGCGATTCAATTCATTGGCATGTGGAGCTTCCGGTATCGTCAAGTCCTATT
>Ga0315334_10002986_pt1 | contig 10584 bp, 11 predicted proteins | sample M150034915metaG_FD_205555 | JGI IMG/M metagenome (GOLD analysis project Ga0315334, IMG submission 205555) | Ammonia-oxidizing marine archaeal communities from Monterey Bay, California, United States - M1 500m 34915 | ecosystem: Environmental > Aquatic > Marine > Intertidal zone | place: USA... | reverse complement strand
ATTGTTCCGCCGTAATGGGCTAAATTATAAATGCTAACGAAAGTTACGCACTTGCAGCTTAATTAATTTATTAATTAAGTTACGCATAGTCCGGGGCACCTGGCAACAGAACGCCCCTTCTCATTTGTTAATTTAGTTTGTAGTTTCAACGTTAAATTTTTTAAATGACCTAATTTGTTTTAGAGAATTAAAGCTCAACTTTATATTTTTTTAATATTTCTTTACCTTTAGAAAAAGAGCTAAAATCAACTATATCATCTGTATCAATAGATATTTTAAATTTTTCTTCTAATTCTGAAATTAGTGACATATGACCAATTGAGTCCCACTCTGGAACAGAGTTATATTCTAAATCTTCTAATCCCTCATCAGATATTGATAAGGAAATTGTAAAGCAACTTTTATAAAGCTCTTTATTGTTCATCTTAAGAATGTCTAATTATATTAGTTATTTTATTAATCAATATTTATTATTAATTTTTTAAATTTTTAATTACCTTAGATATAATATTTTGTGAATTAAGGCCATGTTTGTTTTTTAAAAATTCATAAGATCCACCTTTGTCGTATGTATCATTAACACCTATAGATAATTGTTTACAATTATAATTGTCTGATGAAATTATTTCTGATACCGCTGAAGACAATCCACCAATAACACTATGCTCTTCAATTGTTAGAATTAATTGGTGTGTTTTAGCTATTTCTATTATTTTTTTTTTGTCTATAGGTTTTATAGTATGAATATTTATTACGCTTGCATCAATATTTTTCTCTTTTAATTCATTGTAAGCTTTTAAACTTTCACTAACCATGGGTCCGGTTGCTATGAGCGCTACATCTTTACCTTTTTTTAAAGTCACTGACTCTCCAAGATTAAATTCATAATCATTATCGTAAACAATTGGATTGTTAGTGCTCCCTGTTATTCTGATATATGTAGATTGATTACTTTTAAGAGCTGCATCAATCGCTTTTGTTGTTTCAAGACTATCTGCAGGAGATATTATATTTAAATTTGGTAATGATCTAATTATGGACAAATCCTCTATACTGCAGTGAGTATATCCTAAGGGACCTTGTACCAAACCACTCGCCAAACCTATCATTACAACTTTTTGCTTCATGTAAGATAAATTAACCTTAATTTGTTCGCAACATCTTAATGTTTGAAATGGAGCAAAAGTAGTAGTAATCACATCAAAATTTTCACTAGCTAAACCAGCCGCTACTCCAATTAAATTTTGTTCTGCAATTCCAATTTCATAATAGTTGTTTGGATATTGCTTTCTAAATCTATCTAATCCTGCAGAAGTTGAAACATCTCCTGATAAAATAAGTAAATTTGGATTTTCTTTAATTAGATCTAGAGCATACATGCCGAATGTTGCTCTGGCTCCTATTAAAGAATATGTTTTAATTTTTTTTTGATCAATCATTATCAAAACCTAATTCAGAAACTGCACCCTCATATTGAGTTTTTGTTAACAAGTTATGGTGCCATGCGTTATTATTTTCGATAAAAGAAATACCTTTACCTTTGGTGGTATTTGCGATTAAGGCTGTAGGTTTGTCACTTTCTAAAATTTTCTTTTTATTTAGTGCTATTAATAACTCATTAATATCATGACCATCGACTGAAATAGTATTCCATCCAAAACTTTTCCACTTTTCCTCTAAATTATACATATCCATTATATCATTTGTTGTTCCAGTTTGCTGAAATCCATTTTTATCAATTATTGCAACTAAATTATTCAATTTATATTTATATCCTGACATTGCGGCCTCCCAAACTGACCCTTCATTACATTCACCATCACCAATTAAAACGTAAGAAAAATAATCTTTTTTTTTTATTTTTGCTGATAACGCAACACCAACACCTAAAGATAAACCCATGCCTAAACTTCCATTTGAAAATTCTATACCAACATCTCTATTAATTATAGGATGTCCTAGTAGAATTGAATTTTCTTTTTCATATGAGAAAAACTGTTCTTTAGATAGTATTCCTATTTCATAAAGAGCAGAGTAAATTACTAAACACGCATGACCCTTAGAAAGTATAAATCTATCTCTATTAATATCTAGTGGATTATTTATATTTAAATTCATTACATCCCCATAAAGAGTAGAAACTATATCTGCGCTTGAAAGTGCGCCACCAATATGAGATCTTTCTGCTCCACCCTTGTACGCAACATCTAAAATATTTTTTCTTATCTTGTTAGAAAAAATTTTTATCTTTTGGAATTCTTCAGTATTTTTACTCATTACATTCCACCATCTACTCTAATAGTTTGTCCTGTTATATATGAAGATAAATCAGAAGCTAAAAATAAAACTACATTTGCAATTTCATTAGGATTGGCAATCCTATTTAATGAAATTCTTTTTAAAGTATCTTTTAAAAATTGATCTGGTGTACTTTCTTTCATCATATCAGTTTCCGTAAGACCTGGTGCAATAGAATTAACTCTTATATTAAATCTTCCTAACTCTCTGGAGATAACTTTTGACAAAACTTCAATAGAGGATTTGCTAGATGCATAAGCAGATCTACCAATATTAGCTTCATGGGCTGCCGATGAAGAGATGTTAATTATACTACCATTTTTTTTTCTAGTCATTAACTTTGAAATTTTTTGAGTAAAATCTATGTAAGAGAAAAAGTTTACTTCAAATATTTCCCTGTAATTTTCAATTTTTGTCATTTGAAATAAAGAAGTATGAATTATACCTGCATTATTTACCAATATATCTATATTTTCTGCTTTCTCTGATATTTCCTGAAATGCACTTATTAATTCATCGTTATTTCTAAGATCAAAAAATATTGGATTAATTTTTACACCAAATTTTTGAGAAAGATTTTTACAATTATCAATTATTTGATCACTTTTTTTTCTATAACAAGCAAATACATCAGCACCATTTTGTGCAAAAGTTTCCAAAACTCTTAAACCTATACCTCTATTACATCCAGTTATAATTGAAGTTTTGTGCTTCAGTAGCATCTAGAATTTAGTCTTCCTTTGAACCTGTCTATCATTTACTGATAGTTTGTTTATGTAGTCACCTTTGGTAATTTCAGATTTATCAAATATTTCTTCGGGGATTGCAGGTTTAAAAATTGATTGACCACTTTTTGTCATGAAATTACTTATAAAACTAGTATCCTCACCAGCTAAGCATAGGTCGCTATGTTCTCTAAAATACTTTATGCTAAAACCACGATTAATAATTTCTTTCAGAGGTTTTTCAAAAATATTACCTATTTTAATGTGTACGTAAGGACAAACCAAAACATCTCCAATTGGTGTTACATAAATTCTATTAACTGTTGTACATCCTAATATTTTTTCATGATTTTTATCAAAAGGATTCCAGATATTTCTTACAAGATTTTTATATTCTTTTCTCATTTTCCTTAAGTATTCCCTGTCATTATCATCACATATTATGTCTACAGCATTTTGCCACATTCCTGATGGTACTGCTACGTTTAATAATGTTTTATATTTTTGATCTTTAGAATAATCTAATAACTGTTTGAGATGATCTGTATGAGCGTTATAATGACCAACGGTTATATTTAAGTATGGATCCATACCAGCTTTTTGGACATGCTTCAGACCTTTCATGGCTCTTCGCCATGAGTCTTTTCTTCCTCTAATTTCGTCATGAATTTTTTCATCCATACTATCAATGCTAACTGAGACTCTGCTTACGTTTGCCTCGGCTAATCTATTTGCCATTGACTCATCCAAGTAATAACCGTTTGTTGTAAGATACATATAAAATCTCTCTGGTCTTATAGCCTCTAAAACTTTAAATAATTTTTTTGGCTGTAACAACAATTCGCCTCCCTGAAGATCAAATTCAAAATAACCTAATTCATCTGCTTCATCTGCCAATTTTGCAATTGCATCGTAGTCTAAAAAATCTTTCACATGATCACCTTTTGGTGAATTAGTAAAACAGTACTTACATCTTAAGTTACAAGCATTATTGAAATTTAAATCTATACCTCTTGTCTTGGTCCCTACTTTTCCATCATTTTTTTGGACATAAGAATAAAAATCTTTTAATTTTTTTACTAGTCTGGGTTTTTTTAATAGTGATGAGACTATTGGCATTATTTCTTTATATTATACTTTTTAAGTTCATCGGGCAATATCAAATTAAACTCTGCTTCACAAGCAATTTTATTTTTTACATATCCTTTGCCATGACATTTGGCAAAACCATGATTAAAACTAATAATTTTTGTTTCAAGAATCAGTTTATCGTTTGGAATTACCTTTTTCTTAAACCTAATTTTATCAACTGATGTTAAATAAAGAATCTTTCCCTTGTTTCCTGGTAAAGTCAAAATTGCGATCGAGCTCATTTGAACCATAGCCTCTACCTGCAACATTCCTGGCATGTTGGGATCACTAGGCCAATGAACTTTAAAAAACCACTCATTTTCTTTTAAATCCTTAAATCCTTTAGAATATTCTCCAGGTTTAAAATCTGTAACATAATCAATCATTAAATAAGGGTCTCTATTTTGCTGATATTCAAGTATCTGATCTTTATTTAATTCCATTATTTTTCTCTCACATCTATTTCTCTGCTCAAAAAATAAGTTAAATTGTACCCATCCCAAATAGTAGATATTTGATGAGCCTGACCAATTGGGACAATTCTATCAATACCTTTTAAATTTTGATTTAAAAAATCTTTTATATTTTCTTTACTCAAACCAAAATAAATCAAAGTTTGAAATTTATTATTAATGTAATTTGCTAAATCATTTAGCTTATTTAAATCAAATTCATAAAAATATCCCCATTTACCTTTAAGTTCGTTTAAATTTCCTGGTAAACTTTTTAAATTGGCAACATACAAATTATTATATGAATGAATATTTGAGATATTTTTTGATTTCAATATATCTGTATTAGCTTGGTAAAACTTATCAATGACTGATATTTCCTCATCATTATACATTTTGCTTGAATAGTTAGAAACTTTTTTCCAAAATTTATTTTTAATTAATCCATTTTTACCTAACCAAAAAATTATATGTGGTGATCCACAAGCATTCTGGTCCATAAAGAAAGCATCACTAAAAAAATTATACGACATATTATCAAATTCTTTATTTGTCAGTTTAGATAATTTGTGAGTGTTAATGACGCTAATAGAATATTTATCAAAAAAAGCTATATCAACAGTGTTAACTTTAGATTCAATTGATTTAATATCTTGAACTTTTTTATCACCTCCCCAAATCATTCTAACATCAGCAAAAGAAGATAATCTTTTAGTAATTTTGTTTTTGCTAGAGTCATACTTGATAAATGAATTAGTTTGAAAAATTTTTTTATATTTTTTTTTAATAAAAAGTTTTTTCAAAAATTTTATAATTAAATCAGTTGATATAAAATTCTTGGATGGCAATTTTACAATATTTGAATTTCCATGCAACAGTCCAAAAGAAAAAGAATATATAAAATTAATAGGAACATTGGATGGTGGTAAATGTAACACTAGGCCCCTACCAGAAAGGAATTTATCGTTATCTACTTTTTTTGACAAATTGATTATATTATTTTTTCTACACCAAAATCCAAAAGAAATTATTTCGGGATGGTTTCTTGCCTCTTTATCTTTTAAAATAATCTTTGATAAATCGTTTAAAAAATCAATTGATAATTCAGAAAAAATTATTGAAGTTTGAACTTTGATTTTTTTAAAACCAGCTAAAACAAGGATCTCTGTATCATTAAACAACATCACTACATCCTCTTAATTCTGCACTCTTTACTCTACCAAGAATTTTAAAATATTTACCTTTTTTTCCACAGGAGCAATCATCCTCACCTTTAATGATGCCAATGTCCTCAGTTAGAATATTGTGCCCTGGATAGCTTGTTGGAAGAATGGAGAATAGCTGAACAATACCTTTTTGGTTTTTTTTAACAGTTTGTAAATGCTTATCTCTAATTAATATTTCAGAAAAGTTTGAACAATGAAAATGGTTTCCAACTTTACATTCAAAAAAAATTGATCCAGTTTGCTCCACTAAACCGTAATAATTATAAACCTCATTAATATTTAATTTTTTTTTAATCAAACTCTTAAATTTATAATTTGAAATTTTTAATTTTTCTAATTTCTTCCACCCTCCCCCATGTAATATAAAGCTATCTTTAAAATGGTATAAAATTTTAGAATAATCAAAATTCTTTAATAAAATTTCATAAATCTTACTTGTAAAACCAAATATAAATTTTTTTTGATTTAAATTATTTTTTAAGAAAAGGTTAATTCCTGAATAATTAATTGAACCATCTTCATTCAACATGTAAGTATGGTTTTTACCAAAAATAGAAAAACCTAAAATTGCAGCGTAGCTTGCATTAAAAATTTTATCCTTAGATGGTTTACGCTCGACAATTAACATGGGGAATCTTTTTTCTCCAAAATTATCATGAAATATCTTTTTTAATACTAGAGTTTGATTTTGGGTATTATCTTTATCTAAAAATATTTTTGATACTTTGCCAGATGTTCCCGATGAACTCATAACTTTTATAATGTTTGATTTAGAATTTTTCATTTCAAAATCTTTAAATATTCTTACTGGAAGTGTTGGGAGTTTTTCAAATGATGATGAATTAAAAATAGGTATTTTCTTAATTATAAGACTATAGTTTTTACAATTTTTACTATGATATTTATTAAGAAGTTCAATTATTTTCAGAAAAAATTCACTTTTCTTTTTTTTAGGAAAAGAATATGAATTAATTTGCAAAAGTTCCTTAATTTTATTGTTAAATATACTCATACAGTTTGTGATATTCCATCTTACCACTATTAGTTGTTGGTAAAGATTTTATTTTAATAAATTTTATAAACTTAGTGATATTAACATTAATAAATGAATTTATTAATTTTATGATTTTTTCATTTTCGAACTTATTACTATTAATAAATATATATAAAAAGTTATTACTACCTATACACGCATTAGTAATATTTTTTGACAAAAGAAAAGATTGTATTTGATCTAAAGAAATTCTGTGTCCATAAATCTTAACAATTCTTTTTTTTCTTCCCGTTATATAAAAATAATTATCATTATCAAAATATCCAAGATCACCTGTTTTTAAACAATAATCATTTGATCTTTTTTTAATTAGATCTTTACGACACTCAATATAACAAACCATTACATTTCTTCCCTTATAAAAAATTTCACCCTCTGTAAAACTTTTTGTAATTTTATTTTCATTTTGATCTAGAATATTTAGATTACCTCCTGGTATTGGTATTCCTATACTACCTATTTTTTTTTTAAGTTTATCAAAAGGCAAATATGATATTCTAGTTGTTGCTTCTGTTTGACCATACATACAAATAAATTTTGCTCTATTTTTTGAGCAATAACTAAAATATTTTTGTAATAAGTTTTGTTCCATAGCACCACCTGCTACTGCAAAAAATTTAATTGATTTTATATTCTTTTTAAAAATACCTAGTTTAAACAAGACTTCATAAGAAAAAGGAACTCCGTATATATAACTTATCTTATAATCTTTGAAAAATTCCCAAAACTCTTTTTCAAAAAAAGATTTATTAGTTAAAATAATTTTTCCACCCATAAACAAATGAGTATTAATAATTGATAAACCATAAGAATAACTTAAAGGAAGAGTTGTTAGAGAAATATCTTTTGATGAAATATTTAAATATTTACAAATAGATTTTGTATTACTTAAAATATTTTCAAGAGATAAAGCAACTAATTTTGAGCTACCTGTGCTGCCTGACGTAGACATTAATAAAGAAATATCTTTTGATATTCTATGATTAATTTGATTTATCTTTTTATAAATATAGTAATTATCTTGTTTGGCTATTAACTTATAAAGTTTAATATTAAGCTCTATTAGTGAAAAGATATAATTTGGTTGATATTCTTTTACTAATAACAAAGATTTATTATGATCTACTTTTTCATTTAAAATTATAGGTACAATATTTGAATTTAAAAAATTGTAAAAAAGACAACAAAAAATGTAAGTTTGGCTAGAATATAAAAATACTAACGATTTCTTTTTAATTTTTATCTTATCAATATTTTTAATATCATTAATAAAATTAGCATATGTTTTTTTTTCATTTTTTTCAGAAATAAAAGCTATATTTTTTTTGAATTTATTTAAAATTTTGTAATTCATTATTTATGATAAATAACATAACTATTGTAACTTATACAATATTGAAAAATATAATAAAATTCACCATATATTAAATGATTTTTGAAAATGAAAATTTATAAAATAAGTTAAACATTCAAACAGTCTAAAAATTTTTAATAAAAAAATGAAATATATTATAATTCTAGTTAATTATTTTTTAGTTTAACTGGATATATGTATTGATTAGTTTGTTTTTTTAAGTCCTTTATTAATAATTTTCCTGCTTTATTTATCCTTATCAAAGAAAAAACAACATTATTTCTCTTAATAATAGATAAGGTTTTATTTTTTTTAAAAACTTGGTCCAACTTAGGACTTAAAACTGTTATATCACAGATATTAGTTTTACGTACATACATTGTGTATACTTTTTTTTGTTTTTTTTTATTTTCATCAATATAATTTGATGTAAATTTTTTATGATATCTATATTTCACTTTTGCAAGCTGCTCAAAATAATGATCCATAGTAAAAGCTTTCTTATAATCAATTCCAACAAATAAATTTTTAGCTTTATTTTTATAAAGAAAATTAAATGGAGAGTTGTTTCCCCATGCACTTTTATTATTTAATTTACATAAATAATTTTGATGTTTCCCCCAAACTGCAAACGAATATATAGGGTGTTTTGTTCTTTTGAAATCATTTCTACTTAAAACAAAGTTAGAAAGTGCACCACATTCACTTTTTGTCTCTTTGATATCAAACTTTTTTCCACGACAAAAATCCCAATTATAAGTTGGGATAATAAGAGTTCCATCATTTCCAAGATGGTAAATAAAAGTGTCAACAAACTTATCGAATTCAAATTTTTTATTTTTTTTTTTGAATGAAATTATTGTTTTAAGTAAATCTGAGGCTAAATAAAGAATATCTCCTTTTTTAATCCCCATTTGAATCAAAATATCAAGATAATCTTTATAAATTTTCATAGTATTTTTTAATAATTAAATTTATTTATAAAATAAACCATGTTTATTTAAAAGTTTGTATATTTTTTTTACAAATCTTAAATCTAATTTAATTAATTTTGAAATCTTTTCCAAAGAGTTAGTTCCATCTGAATATTGGAGAAAATTCATATAACTTCTAGTTAATTGTTCTTTTCCTTTTGTAGATAGAGTAGGATACAAACCTCTCTTGCCCATTTGTGGTTCACACATTATTTTACATTTTGGATAAGTTCTCTCTAATAATATTTCTATTGATTTCCTAGCAACATTAAACCCTCCAACGCAACCTTTTAAAGTAACAAGATTAAAATTATCTAATGAAGTATGATATTCGGGGTATTCACCATATTTTGTTCTAAAAATTGACGAAATTTTTAAATCAATACCGGGTGAATTATATTGTCTTTCATCTGAACCTCTTTTTAAAAATGGATAAACTTTATAATTTTTTATTTTTAGTAATTTATATGCTTCAATAACTGCTTCGTCAGATGGTGAATTTTCATATTTTGAAAACATACAAGAATGTTGTCTTTCGTCACCAATACAAGAAAGATTATATCCACCAATAACATTCTCTTTTAAATATTTAAGATTTTTACTTAAATAAGATATTGAACCAATAGTTTCTGAAATAAAAACAAATCTTAAAGTTTTATTTAATTTTTTACTCTTAAAATAATTTATTAGTCCCATAGACACTATAGGTCCAGATAACTCATTATTTGCCATTGAAGGATGGCAAATATATGTAGAAATTAAAATTTCTTTTTTAGATTTACCTTTTAAAATTAATTCACCATAATTTAAATTACCCTTTTTGTTTAAATTAGAATTAATAACAACCTTAAATTTATCATTTAAAGAATATCTCTTATCTAAAATTTTATACTCATTATAAGAAATACAAAAACCCCATCTTCTTTTATAATAAGAAGTTACATATGGTATCGCTTTTGTTTGATTTTTTAAGAAATATAAATTTTTAAATAATTTTTTTTTTGTAATATTTTTTTTAGTCGGAATTGAGTATCCAACTAAATGTAAGTTGTTCTTTTTAAAATCAATAATTTTATTATTATATTTATCAATTACGTAAGCTTCTGTTACATTCCATTCTTCTGGAATATTCCAATCAAAAACTTTTGTCCCCGATTTAAATTTTTTAATTTTAAGTTTAGGAAATTCTTTTTGTATAATATTTAATGTTTTTTTTACCCCATCACCTGTCAAACTTCTTGTTATAGGAAAAAGTTTTTTTTTAGCGATATTGTAGTATTTTTTTATAGTCATATTAAATATTTTATCAAACCTTTGTCAGTTGAAACTTGTTTAGTTCCTTTACCGTAGGAAACTCTAGCTGCCTGAAC
>Ga0315334_10002985_pt1 | contig 10584 bp, 10 predicted proteins | sample M150034915metaG_FD_205555 | JGI IMG/M metagenome (GOLD analysis project Ga0315334, IMG submission 205555) | Ammonia-oxidizing marine archaeal communities from Monterey Bay, California, United States - M1 500m 34915 | ecosystem: Environmental > Aquatic > Marine > Intertidal zone | place: USA... | reverse complement strand
CAGCCCTTGAGGAGACTGTGGTCAAACTTGGCTCACATCTCCGTGTGGGAGAAACGGCCAGCAGGGTGACACACATCTCGCTCGTGCCCTAAAATCTCGGGTGCCGAGACGGCCGCATCCCTCGGTTCCGAGTTCTGATGCTCCCTCTGGGGCCAGAGCAACCAAGTTCCCGAGTAGGTCTCTCACACCGGGGGGCGTACCAGAAACCCTCAGGTCAGGCCGGTCCTTTGCGTTCTGGGCGGTGTCGTGCGCCTGGCGATTGGCAAGACATAGTGTCACTCTGGTCGAAATAGTTGACATACGGCCTACGTCAGAGGAGACAGCGATGCCAATGGACCAACTTGATCTGGCAGTAGTCAACGGCACGGTTGTATTGGGTCACGGTCGGTATCGGCTTGCAATAGGGGTAAAAGGCGGAAAGGTTGTGGCTCTCGCGCCTGAAGAGCACCTTGGTAAAGCCAAGGAAACCATTGATGCACAAGGCAACTACGTCTTGCCCGGAATTGTCGACAGCGAAGCTCATCCTGGGTGCTACGTCCCATTTGAATACGATATGACTACCGAATCCAGGGCCGCAGCCTGTGCTGGTATAACGACCTGGGGTATTCAGGCACCGACTACACGTCTCGGGACGGAGCCATTCAAGGAGGTGGTCGCATCGTCTGATGTCGTCTCGTTCAATGACTCCTTTCCGAGTGGGCGCGACGTTATTAACCGAGTGAGTCACGTTGATGCGTACCTGACTTACATGCTGGAAACCGACCAGCAGGCCAATGAGATTCCACAATACGCCGAAGAGCACGGTGTAACTTCGTACAAACTTTATCTTCAAACTCGGGGCATGAAGGGCATGTCCGACGATATCGATACCAATTGGCCTAGTCGTCGTGCAGGTCTAGGCACTGGAATCGATGATGGAACAGTCTATCTAGTTATGGAGAATGTGGCCTATCTAGGCGACCCCGGTATCGTTCATATCCATCCTGAGAACTGGGAAATAGGCAGAGTATTTGAAGATCGACTACGCGCAGCTGGCCGCACAGACTTTGGAGCCTGGACCGATAGAAGTCCAGACTTTCTTGAGGCTCATCATATCCGATCCTACTCTTACTTGGCATCACAAACGCCGGGACGAGTGCGCCTATATCTCCAACATTGCACCACTAAGTTGTCATTTGATGAAGTCACTAAGGCTCGCGCTGAGGGCCTCGAGGTATTTGCCCAGACCGGGCCGCCATGGCTCTGGGCGGAGCCGGAGTTTGGATGGCGGATCAATGTGCCTCTCCGCCGACGCGAAAATATCGAAGCTCTATGGGTCGCATTAGCTGAGGGCATTGTCGATGTGGTTGGGTCGGACCATGTTGTCGGATGGGAGCCTTCGTCCTACGAAGAGATGTACAACCCGAATATCTGGGATTGCCGAACTGGATTTAGTCGGGTCGAACTGTTTCTTCCCGTATTGCTCTCAGAGGGTGTCAACAAAGGCAGGATCCCTCTTGAGCGCGTAGTTCAAGTCTCCTGTGAGAACCCTGCCCGGACGGCGGGGCTTTGGGGAACGAAAGGTTCACTGTTCCCGGGTTTCGATGCCGACATGGTCATTATCGACCTAGGCCGGGAAGTCACCGTTGGAAAGGAGCACATCAACACTCGCTCGGGTTGGTCAATCATGGAAGGTCACGACTTCACTGGTTGGCCAATTAAGACGATTATGCGGGGCAAAGTCACAGCAGAGTGGGCAGACGACTCGCCCGGTATGAGGCCTGTAGGGGATCCTAGAGGTGAGTACCTTCCACGGACTCCAGGGACCAAGAGCCCAAGTCCTGAGATCACCAGCATGGCGCGGATCGCGAAGGGAAACCGTTGGCTCCGTGAAGACTGGACCCGTCCTGGCTTCTCTTCTGACACCCTCAAGTACACCGGCCCCAGGGAGGCCTGACGGATGGAAATGCCGTGGGACGATGTCATCTCCGATGATGATCGTCGGATCTTCAATGTCGCTGGCTGGGGTAGACGAGCTGGCTTTGGTGAACGTCCGGCACTCCTGGTTATCGATGTCAATTACAATTTCTGTGGCGACACGGAAGAGCCTGTTCTCGACTCGATCAAGAAGTGGCGCTATGCGTGTGGACCCCATGCGTGGAACACCGGGATTCCAGCAATACAGCGTGTTCTGACTGCAGGCCGAGCAAAGCGTCTTCCGGTTATCTATACGACCAATCCTCGACGTGATGATGGATTCGATCTTGGTATCTGGACACTAAAGAGCCATCGCGCCGATGATCCGGTCGACGTGTCCGGCCACAAGGGCAATGACATAGTTACTGAGTTGGCCCCAGAGGACGGTGACCTATTCATCGAGAAGTGCAAGCCTTCAGCCTTTTTTGGCACCACCCTTATGAGCCATTTGAACAACCTCAAAGCAGACTCACTTATCGTTATGGGTACTACGACTAGCGGCTGTGTCCGGGCAACGGCAGTCGATTCTTTGTCCTACGACATCTTGGTAACTATTCCGCATGAGGCGGTGTTCGACCGTGGAGCTCTGTCCCATAAGGTCGCACTTCTGGACTTACACATGAAGTACGTAGATGTCACCGACACCGACGAGGTTGTCGGCTATATAGAAGGTCTCAGTACGGGGATCTTTGATGATGCGTGGCCACCGGCAGCGAAAGCCGCCGGTTCTACCAACTAATGGAAATCGTCGTCCGCGGCTGGCGGACCCAGATCACTGAAGAACGAGTGAACGAGGGCCAAGTTGCTGAGGTCGCCCTACGCAAGGTGGCGGTCGCTGCGGTGATCGAGAACCCATTTGCGGGTTCATATGTTGAAGATCTTTCAGCTGCTGTGGAGTGGTCTTCGGCGTTCGGTGGCCAGATCGGTGCCATGGCAGTGGCAGCACTCGGCGAACCTGCGCAGGCCTATGGCAAGGGTGGTATAGCCGGTATCAACGGAGCCCAAGAACATGTGGTTGCTTTCATAACGACTCCTTTTGGTAATGCGTTGCGCGAGGCAGTAGGCGGAGGAAAGGCTTGGATCTCGTCTACTTCGATCGTAGGCGTTGCCGGCACGCCGCTGACCTTGCCGTTGGCCCACAAGGATGCTCTTTATGTCCGCAACAACTATGACGCGGTCACACTGTTCCCAGGCGACGCCCCTCGACCTGACGAAGTAGTGGTAGCCGTTGCGGTCGCTAATCGCGGTCGGTTGAACAGTCGACTCGGTGGACTGGTTGCAGAAGATGTTCTGGGCAACAACGGACTCACATAGAGGAAACTGATGGTAAGAATGGCGAAGGAGCTCCACTTCTCCGTCTCTGCATCAAAGGTCAAACCTCCATTCGAAATTGATCCAACGATGCTCTTCTACTCACCACAAGAGACAGTAGATGCGTTCGGCCACCCTCGAGTATCACTGCACCATAAGTGGGTAGCAAATGATTGGGAGCCACCCAGTGGGGCCCCCAGAATTGCATTGATAATCCCGTGTACCAAGTTCAAGCCTTACCCGACTAGCCGAGAACATCGCAGTATTAATCGTGCGCTTATAGCTGACGGATGGGTACCTGACGGTACTGGGATGCCACCTCTGGGACTCGCTGATGCCCTCGATGAGGGGGAAGATCGCCGACTTCTTGATGTGGGGACTATGACTCGTAAAGGTGTGGCGTTGGACAGAATAGTTATTTCCGAACCACTCGGACTAGTGCCCTATACCCACGTATATGAGTGCAATGGTAACCCTAGTCTGGCATCCGGCTACGACTGCCCGGGCCTTTTTGAGTCACGTGGGACGTCGGTTTCGCCATGGCGAGAGGATCACACCGCAACGCAAACAGCGTCAGGCCGTTGGACCTGGGGGCCAGCCGAGCGAGAAGCCTATGTAATTGCGCATAACTCGCTTGTGGATTTGGTTTTTCAAACACTTTGTCGAGTGAGGTCTCGATACGAGGCCATTGCTGCGTGGGTATCTCCAGGGCTCACTCATAGAAGTTTTCTGATGGACGAGAGGCAGCGCAAAGCGGAAGGTTTACCACTTAGGAGAAAGGGCTTGCATGGCCTGTTGTCGTTACATGGAGTCCGTGATCAGGATCCAAGCCTCCTGGACATACTGCCTACTACCGCGCATATGTCTAGAACTCAGGTTCAACTAGGCGAACGCTTGGGGCGTGAGGGGAGGAACTGTTCACCAAAGGCGGTGCAAGGCGTTTACGCTCGGGGTGACGGCCATGACACCCCTTTAGGGCTGCCCGAACTGTTGACCTATCTCGTGGCTTGGCTTAATGACAAGGCGGTAGACGTGTAATGGCGACGACAGAGGTGGCCAAGGCACCAACCACGGCAATCATCAATATCGGGGTCCTCCTTACCGGCGATGTCGCCGAGCCATACGGGTCAGCGGATTCGCTGTTGATTCAAGAAGGAGTCATTACTCGAATTGGTAACGCCAGTGCTGATGAGCCTGACCGAATCATTGATGTGCGGGGAGCGACTGTTGGGCCTGGGCTGATCGATTCTCATTGTCACGTGGTCCTCGGTGATTACACCCCTCGACAACGAACTATTGGCTTTCTCGAGTCTTACGTGCACGGAGGCATTACCTCTTGTATCTCACCTGGTGAGATACATCTACCAGGCCGTCCTCATGATGCAGAAGGTGTCAAGGCCCTCGCAGTCTTGGCTCAGCGATCCTGGGCGAACTATCGACCTAATGGCATGAAGGTGCATGGGGGCGCAATCATCCTCGAGCCCGTTCTTACTGCCGATGACTTTAATGAGGTGGCTGCCAAGGGAGTGTGGTTGGGGAAGTTCGGATTTGGACTTTACGAGGACCCGGTCGAAGGACTGCCTCAGGTCCGCGATGCCCAAGCCGCTGGAATAATGGTGATGGCCCACAGCGGGGGGGCTTCAATCCCCGGATCCAAACCAATTACTGTGGAGCATCTTCTGCTTCTCCAACCTGACGTGTGTGGCCATGTGAACGGAGGACCGACTTCACTCGATGACGAAGGACTTGAAGTACTGGTGCGAGAGACAGAACTTGTTCTTCAGCTTGTTCAAGCCGGCAATCTCCGCTCATCACTTCGAATCGTCGATGCAGTTTGCGAAATTGGTGCCGAGCATCGAGTAATCATCGGTTCTGACACTCCAACCGGTACTGGTGTCATGCCGCTGGGGATACTCAAGACAATGGCTGAGTTGGCCTCTCTGGGCGGCGTCGATCCTGGACTGGTGTGGGCTTGGGCCTCAGGAGCGATTGCTGATGTTTATGGGCTAGATGCCGGGAAGGTCCAGGTCGGACGGCCAGCGGATCTTGTGATTTCAGACGCGCCATGGGGTTCTTATGGCCAAGGGACTCTAGGCGCACTAGCTCGAGGCGACATTCCCGGTATTGGCGCCGTACTGATTGATGGCGAGGTGCGGACTTTGACGAGCCGTAATACTCCAGCCTCGGCAACCCCGGTCGTAGTCCACCCTCATCTAGAAGACCCGTGTGGCTCCGAGCATGTCTGTTGATGTGTTCGCAAGTCTGTCGCGTATCCAGGGTCGGCTATCTGGGAAGTACTTGAACAGAGGTGTCTAGCATGGAGAATGTTGCCGGGGAAGTTCTTGTGCCCGCGTCTCAGGGCCGAGGCATACGCGTAAGAAAGGGCCAACTCCTGGACGTTATCGACGTCGAAGGCCAACAGGTCGGAGACCTCGTTGCATATGTTGAACAAGATCCGTCCGAGTACTTGTCGCCTACTCACACGGTGTCATGCAACGCATCGGTGTTACTAATGACCGGCTCTCAAGTCTTCTCAAATCACCGTAATCCCGTGTTCACGATCGTGAGAGATGATGTTGAAAAACACGACATCATCGTTCCATGCTGTGATTATGAAAGGTTTTTTCGAGATTACGGCCTTACTGACCACAGACACTGTCTGGCCAACCTAGAGCAAGCCCGTGATCTCTTGGGCGTGGACTTCGACCTTCGAGGCGAACAGGCGTGGAATGTGTTCATGCATAATCGGGTTACGGATGGCGGTCTCGTCGTTACGGATCCAGCTGAACATGAAGCAGGTTCGACGATCACCCTGGAAGCTCATCACGATCTAGTGGTGTTGTTGTCTGCCTGCCCGCAAGATCTGACGCCGTGTAACAATTTTGACTGCACTCCAATGCTGATGCGGGTAAGAGAGAAATGACAATCGATTTCCTGAAAGCTGAAGTTGCCTCAACCGCTCGCATGCTTTCAGTGGCTGGGTTGGTGGAGGCGTTCGGCCACGTATCAGCCCGTCTAGAGGGAGGTGGTTTTTTGATCACCCCTACGTTGCCGATGCTCAGTGCGGCCGCCACCACCATCGTTACTGTCAATAGCCACGACGTTGTCGTCGAAGATCCAGCGGCCGCTGCCCCATTGGAGCTTCCCTTACATGGCGCTATATATCGGTCCAGACCCGATGTATCAGCTATATGCAGGGGACATGGTCCAGCAATGGTTCGGTGGGGTTTAGATACGAGGCCAGTCCCCCTGCTTCACGGCCTTGGTGCTATTGCAGGAGAAGTCGTATCCGTTCACCCCGCTTTGGATCTGATAGCGAGTAGGAGTTTGGGCGACGATGTCGCTGTAACTCTGGATGCAAACTATGCGGCACTCCTACTGGCTAACGGCGGCTTTGCCGTTGGAAGAGACCTTCTTGAAGCGGCTACCCGGTTGTGGTTTCTCGAGGAGCGCGCTGCAATTGCTTTAGATTCAGATGTGGCTGATGCTCCGGTCGGTGACTGGTTAAGTCGACTGACGTATACAGCTGTAGAACTTGAGCGGGCAAAGTCCTGGTTTCTAGCCCGATTTGGTCCACCCGATCCTAATCTTCAGATGGATTAGACCAATGATTATCAATAGCCTTGAACCTGGCTCAACCATGGGGTCTGATGAACTTGAGGCCTACAAAGACCGGTTCTCCCAGAGCCTTTCGCAGACGGTCCCTGGTCGAAAGGAGTTTGTTGTAGCACAGGCGAAGGGCTGCACCATTAAGACAGCTGATGGCCGGCTATATCTAGACTTCATTTCGGGTATTGCAGTGGCCAACGTTGGTCACAGTCACCCTGCTGTGGTGGCCGCCGTTAAGAGACAGATGGAAAGTTATGCACACGTAAATGTGTATGGCCGGTTTGTTTTACCGGTTCAGGTTGAGATAGCAGAACGACTCGCAAGCGTTGCCCCTGGTGAACTTGATACTGCGTTTCTAACCTCCACTGGAACCGAAGCTATTGAGGGCGCTCTCAAGTTGGCTCGGAAGTACACGGGCCGTAGTCGGTTTGTGGCTTTCGAGCGTGGCTTCCACGGTCGAACATTTGGGTCCCTGTCAGTCAGTTGGCGGCCGGAATATCGTGCGCCATTTGAGCCTCTCCTCGAGGGAGTGGATTTCGTTCCCTTCGATGATCTTGATGCGGCGAGGCGGGTAGTCGGCGAGGACACAGCAGCGGTGATCGTCGAGCCCATCCAAGGCGAGGGTGGTGTCCGTGTGCCAACCGACGACTTCCTACCAGGCCTACGAGAGCTCTGTACGCAGACGGGTGCACTTTTGATTGCTGATGAGATACAGGGGGCCATGGGTCGCGCCGGCCGGTGGTTTTCATTCGAATTGTGGGATGTCGTTCCTGACATCGTGGCAGTGGCAAAGTCGTTTGGCGGCGGGCTCCCACTGGGGGCGTTTCTGTCTACCCCGGAGATCTTCAGTACTTTTCTTGATCCACCGTTGTCTCACCTCACCACCTTTGGTGGTAATCCAGTCGCGTGTGCCGCAGCCGTTGCCGCCTTCGACGTTATTGAGAGTGAAGGACTAGTAGCTGCGGCAGAGAGCAAAGGAGCCGAGCTCAAACGGCGTCTTGAGGTAATGAAGGAGCATTTCCCTGACTTCATCACCGACGTGAGAGGGCGAGGATTGTGGCTGGCGATTGATCTCCCACCCGATCTAACGATGCCGATCGTGAAGGAGATGGAGAACCGCGGTGTCGTGGTCGGTTCAGTGCTGAATTCTGAGGGCACCCTGCGTATTGCGCCACCGCTGATCGTCACGGAGTCTGAAATGGATGTTTTTGTCGGAGTGCTCCGAGCGTCACTTTCGGCTGCGAAGAGCGGAACGCTCTCAGTCTGACTGGTGTCACACGTGTTTTGGTGGTTGAGGTCACAACAGAACGCGACGGCCCTCTATCGCTGAGGTGTAGGCCGCTTCTGTTATTTCTAGAACTTGTCGGCCGATACGACCGTCAACCGGGGGCTTCTCCCCTTGGGCTACCGCCTCAAAAAAGGCAACGACAGATCTCTTGACAGATGCGTCCCAAGTATCGGTGGTTTCGTGGCTGTCCCAGGATCCATTGCTCCAGACTCGTAGTCCGGCACCGGTTGCGAAGTTCTCGAAAAGGGCCTCGCAGCCTGTTGCCTCGACGAGTGCCCTGGTACCTACCACTTCAACGCGGTCGTCGAATAGGCCCTCTGGGCCATGGTAGGTAGCGTCGATCGTGCCGATTGCGCCATTTGTGAACTCCATTATCAGCGTGTAACTAGTCTCAGTTCTGGGTGAATCCATAAAGGCGAGAACTGACGATACTTCTCCGCCGAGCATGCACAGAAGGTAGGTACGGTGGACTCCTGCATCCATAAGGAGGCCGCCTCCGGCCTGAGCCGGGTCATTTCGCCAACTTCCGTATTTGCCTCCGATGGCTAGCCGAGCTCGGATGGCCCTGAGGTCACCGAGGAGACCGTCATCTAGCATTTGTCGGATTTGCACATGGGGTTCGTAGAAAAGTTGATTATGAGATACACCGACCACCACTTCGTTTTGCTCGGCTACAGAGATGATCTGATCGCACTCGGTGACATTTAGCGCCATGGGCTTTTCGAGTAGGACATGTCGTCCTGAAGTGAGTGCTTGAATCGCTAGTGGTCTATGGAGATGGTGGGGAAGGCATATGTCGACAGCATCAAAAGTCTCCTGTTCTAAGACCTGGGTGTAGTCAGTTGATGTCCACTCGTTGCCTCGCGCCGAGCGCTCTAACAACCCAGCATCGAGGTCGCAAAGGCCGACAAGTTCAACCGTTGGGGATGAGCGCAAAGCAGCCAGGTGGAACTGGCCGATCTCCCCCAAGCCGAGGAGGAGGACGCGGATCATTTCTGGAGGTCAGGAAGGAGAGCCTGGACCTGTCCTATTGCCAGACGGGCAGCTTCGACCGGATTGTTCTTCAGTACCTGCTCCAAATAGTTATACGACTCGAATTCAACCGAGAGCGGTCCCACGTATCCGACCTCCTCTAGGGCAGCAAAGAAACCAGGCCACGGCACCCTTCCTTCTCCCAGGAGGCAGAAGTGAAAGTCCTCGCCTTCTAGCCCGCGTCGTCCAAAAGCATCCTTCAGATGGACGTGCGCGATCCGATCGCCCCACTCCCTTACGAGTGAGGGAGTGTCGTCGCCAGATAACACGAAATGACTCGGATCAAATGTGACCGAACACGGCGTGGCGGCAAGAACTCTTCTAGCCGTTACCGCATCTTGAGCCAGGGTTCCCCAGCAAGGTTCGAGCGAAATAGTGACCCCGAGTGGCTGTGCGTAGTCACAGGCCTCGTTGAGAGCGTCTATAGACGATCCCCACGCCCGACTGTCGTAGCGAGCAGCTGCCCTTGGCTCCCACAGGTTTGGGCCAGTAAGCACATTTACAACCGGGATGTCCCGTTCAGCAGCAACATCGATCGCGTGTCTTGTGTTCTGCAGCCCCCCTGATGGATCGGTCACGAGATCTTGCTGACAGGACAGAGCACAAGCTGGACTAACCAAGGTGTCGACGTGCCCCATCGTCCATTCGATGGTGTCGTAGCCCAACCCCAGCAACTCGTCAGCTACCTGCTGGGCGGGAAGGACTTCAAAACCTACGTTGGCCATAAAGGCGATCGGCCACTTCACGCGCCCTCTACTTCATGAAGGGCGCTCTCGAATCGTTCTAAGGCATCTTCGAGATCGCCTTGCGGTGTATTGACTGCCGGTTTGAACTTGACGACATTTCCTAGGTTGCCAAAGACCGGACCGGTTCTTCCAAGCATGAGACCACGTTCGAGCGCGGCTTCGAGCACTGCCGCTGTCTCTGCAAAAGCCGGTTCCTTGGTGCCTTTATCCTGTACAAGTTCAACACCAATCATCAGGCCTTGCCCTCGAACGTCGCCGATCAAACTTGACGATTCCTGTATGACATTCAGACGATCGACCATCAACTCACCCATTCGAGCCGAGTGATCCATGAGGTCATCGGACTCCATCACTTCGATCATTGCGAGGCCGGCCGCACATGACACTGGATGGCCTGCCATAGTGAACCCGTATTCCCACGGGGCCAATGTCGAATATTCAGGCGTTGCCAGAGCAGCAGAGAGTGGAAACCCTCCGCCTAGAGCTTTGCCTAGAACAATTATGTCGGGTTCTATGTCATAGTGCTCGCTCGCAAACATAGGCCCGGTCCTACAAAAGGCGCTCTGCACCTCGTCGACTATTAGTGCCACCTCGCGCTGTTTGCAGATTTCTGCAGTTCGTTCCATATACCCGACCGGGGCT
>Ga0315334_10002984_pt1 | contig 10586 bp, 8 predicted proteins | sample M150034915metaG_FD_205555 | JGI IMG/M metagenome (GOLD analysis project Ga0315334, IMG submission 205555) | Ammonia-oxidizing marine archaeal communities from Monterey Bay, California, United States - M1 500m 34915 | ecosystem: Environmental > Aquatic > Marine > Intertidal zone | place: USA... | reverse complement strand
TTCCACTGCCGTTTATGCCTTCATTGCAGAGCTTTAAGATGACCCGGTTGGGCGCGTCGAGAAGTTTTGCAGGTGGTTCACACCGCATTTCTCAGAAGCACTACATGATAGCGTATTCTGAATCCCGGTCATGCCCCCTGGAAGCAATAATATCAATGCCCGGTGGCGTCTTAGCGTCCTTCACGCAGGCGAGATCCCAGGAAATTGTCGAGCTCGGCAATTTCCTGGATCTTTTTGATCGTGGCTTCCCGGTCATATTCAACGCGACGGAATTGTACCTGGTTGTCTTCCAGGATCACGTACGATGCTGCGGAATGACCGTCCCGTGGCTGTCCCACGCTGCCAACATTGATCAGGACTTTTTCGTTTCCCAGGGAGTACTGGTGATCCAGATCCGGGGGGGCATGGAACTGCATCTGTTCCGTGAATACCCCCGGGATATGCGTGTGTCCCTGGAAACAGTATTGGCCAACCAGGGCAAATATTTTTTCCATCTTGGCGGTATTGTGAACATCCTCGGGAAAGACATATTCATTCAGAGGGTTGCGGGCCGAACCATGGACATACATGATGCTGTTGTCCTGGTGTATCCAGGAAAGTTCGGCCAGGAAATTCCATCGTTTCAAGGTGGCTGCGGAATCACTGGATCCGGTTTCCAGCTGTTGACGTGTCCAGAAGATGGCTTTCTGGGCTCCACTGCTGAAACCCTCCGGGTCAAACAGGGCGGCCTGGTCATGGTTTCCCAGGATGCAGGCGTCGAATGTCAGGGCATGATCAATACACTGCAAGGGATTGGGGCCATATCCAATGATGTCGCCCAGGCAGTGGATCATTGAAATTCCCTGCGACTGGACATCTTCCAGAACCGCTTCTAGCGCTTCTAGATTTCCATGAATATCACTCAGGATGGCGCGTTTCAAGCTATTCCACCTTCACGTTACCGACCCTGCTTGAGTCGGTTCCCCAGCATGTTATCGAGACTAGGGATATTGTAGATTTTTTCTGCCGTTACGTCGAATGGGTAGTCGATCCGGCGGAACGTGATGACCTGCGCTTCATCATCCAGGATTGCGTAGCAGGCACGAGGATCTTCATCACGGGGTTGCCCCACGGAGCCGACGTTGCACATGATTTTTTCATCGGTCAGTGAATACTCGTAGTCAAAATCTTCGGGCGGGACAAAGTCCGGTCCCATCCGAAAGATTCCTGGAATATGGGTATGGCCCTGGAACGCGTAACGTGGAATACGCCCAAACAGGTCGTTCATCTTGGCCATGTTGTAGATGTCTTCCGGGAAGACATATTCGTTGGTTGGCTCACGTGCGCTGCCATGCACGAAAAGGTAATCACCTTCCTCGTGGGTGCGGGGTAGTTCTCCCAGGAAATCCCAGCGACGATTGTTCTGGTCGGCATGGCCAAGTGCAAGGTCCAGTTGATCCCGCGTCCAGAAAACTGCCTGCAAGGCCACCGGGTTAAAACCATCGGGATCAAACAGGACCGCCTGGTCATGGTTGCCCAGGATTGTTACCTGGGAGACCTCGATAACCTTGTCTAGACACTCGCGCGGATTGGGGCCGTAGCCAACGATATCGCCAAGGCAGAAGATCTCGTCGGTATTTTGCTGTTCAATGTCAGCCAACACCGCTTCAAGAGCTTCCAAATTACCGTGAATATCACTAATCAGGGCTCGTCTCACCTGGAGCACCTTTCCCAGTTACCGTCATCAAACAGAAAACACGAAATCATATTATAGTCGATGCTACCGTCGTAATTGTGGAATCGAGAAGATGATTGTCATTAGGGGAGTCTAGGATGGCTCTGGGCGCGGGTCAAGGTAGGTTGTCCCCTTGCTCCCGGAGAAAGCATGTGGCAAGTTGGACTTCCAGGAAGAACCGTCAGGTCCTGACGCAGCAAGTGTGTGACGGCCGTGCTGGCGAGGAGCCCGTCGGGTATCTTTTCGTGGATGACCAGTTTGATCTTACTTCCCGATGACACGATAGGTTGAGGGTTACTGACCGTGCGGATCTTGGCGTTGGAAACGAGTACCAATCAGGCGTCAGTGGCCCTCTGGGAAAGTGGCTCCTTGCAGGGTGAGCAATCACTTGTGGCAGAGCGACGTGTTGCTCGCTTTCTGCTTTCAACCGTCCAGCAAGTACTGGATCAGCATGGTTGGAAACCGAAAGACGTACAACTCGTGGCAGTCAGCCAGGGCCCCGGTTCGTTTACCGGTTTGCGGGTCGGGCTGACCACCGCAAAGACTTTTGCCTATGCCCGACAGGTGCCGGTAGTTGGAGTCAATACGCTGGAAGTGATTGCAGAACAGTCGTTTTATCCATTGGATCGTGAAGTGACTGCAAAGACTGCTGATCTTGCTCAGCCCCTGGCAGTTGTCATGAATGCTCATCGCGAACAGTTTTTTGCTGCGGTGTTTACCGCTTCCACATCGACTTCATGCCAGACTGTGGAGGATACCCACCTGGTTGACCGCGAATCGTGGCTGGAGCAACTGACGCCAGGCTGGTCCGTATCCGGTCCAGGCCTCTCGCTCGTGGAGGCAGAATTACCATCCACCGTAACGGTCGTGGAGCCATCACTGTGCATGCCACGTGCGGCTGGCGTGGCGCGATTGGCCGAACGCTCCCTGCCCACAGAAGCAGTCTCGGAAGAGGCGTTGCGCGACCAGGTTTTCTCCCTGCGGCCGGCGTATTACCGACGCAGTGCGGCAGAAGAGAAACGAGAAACCGGTTGATGCGGGGTTTGCTGACGAGGGTGCCGTTGTCAGATTTTCGCAAGTGCTTCCCGGGCTCCGGCAATCGTGGCCTCGATGTCAGCAGCGGTATGGCAGGTTGACACGAAAAGGGCTTCGTATTGGCTGCATGGCCAGTAGCTTCCGCGTTGCAGCATTCCCCAGAAGAACCGGGCAAATTGTTCCGTGTTGCACTTGCTGGCCTGTTGCCAGCTATGGATTGGCTCGTCGTGGAAGAACAGGGTCAACATGCTGCCCACGCGCTGCACGTGGGCCGGCAGGCCAGCGGCGTTGGCTGCGGCGGTCAGGCCTTCGGCCAACTGCAGACCGCGTTGATCGAGCTGGTCGTAAGGGTCTTCTGCTTTCAGTGTCTGTAACGTGGCAATGCCAGCTGCCGTGGCCAGCGGGTTGCCACTCAGTGTGCCTGCCTGGAAGACTTCCCCGACAGGTAGGACATGATCCATGATCTCGCGGCGGCCTCCATAGGCTCCGATCGGCATTCCGCCACCCACGATTTTTCCCAACGTTGTCAGGTCCGGTGTGATACCAAAGAGCTGCTGGGCACCACCAAAAGCGACACGGAACCCCGTCATGACCTCGTCGAAGATAAGCAACGCGTCGTGGGATGTGGTTTCCTGGCGGACCGCCTCCAGGAACGACGGGCTGGGAATGACACATCCCATGTTGCCCACAACGGGTTCCATGATAACGGCAGCAATTTGGCTGCCGTGCTTTGCGAACGCGTCTGCTACTTGCTGGCAATCGTTATATTCAAGAATCAGCGTGTCCTGGCTGGTGCCCGCGGTCACGCCAGGTGAATTGGGTACGGACAGCGTTGCGGCGCTGCTGCCTGCTGCCACCAGCAGGCTGTCTACATGTCCGTGGTAATTACCGGAAAACTTGATGACCAGGTCTCGGCCAGTATAGCCGCGTGCAAGCCGAATCGCGCTCATCGTCGCTTCCGTTCCCGAGTTAACGAGGCGGACTTTCTCCACGCTGGGTATTGCTTCGATGACAAGTTCGGCAAGCGTATTTTCGGCACGCGTTGGTGCACCGTAACTGGTGCCACGGTCCACGGCCTCGTGCAGGGCAGTCTTAACGGCAGGATGGCAATGTCCCAGGATCATCGGTCCCCAGGAACCGATGTAGTCCAGGTACCGGTTGCCGTCCACGTCATACAGGTGGGCACCCTCGGCCCGGTCGATGATAATCGGGTGGTTTCCCACGGCACCAAAGGCTCGTGCGGGGCTGTTGACACCACCAGGCATGAGTTGCTGGGCTGCTTCGAAGAGCGCTTTGCTGTTTTCAAGTTTCATGAGGTATCCGTGTGGAGATATCAGGAAATGGATTTAATTCGTGTTGTCAGTGGGAGTGCCCGGCCAATGGCCAGGGAAGATGAGGCGACCGCTGCCTTCATGAGCCGAGCCAACGGGCGACATCTTTGGCCCAGTAGGTAAGCAGGATATCAGCTCCGGCTCGATGCATGGCCAGCAACGATTCGCAGACAACCGATTTCTCATCGATCCAACCCTTTTGGGCTGCCGCCTTGACCATGCTGTATTCCCCGGACACGTTGTAGGTAGCCAGCGGAATTCCAGGGAAAGTGTCTCGTACCTGTCGCACGATATCGAGGTAGGCCAGGGCTGGCTTGACCATGATCAGGTCGGCACCCTCGGCCAGGTCCAGTTCCACTTCCCGCAAGGCTTGCTCAGCCAGGGCAGCAGGATCCATTTGGTAAGAATGTCGATCCCCGAATTGGGGCGTGCTTTCCGCCGCTTCGCGAAATGGCCCATAAAACGAACTGGCATATTTGGCAGCGTAGCTCATCAGCGGCAGGTGGTTAAAGCCGGCCTCGTCCAGGGCCATACGGATGGCCTCTACCATGCCATCCATCATGCCGCTCGGTGCGACCATGTCGGAACCCGCCTGCGCGTGACTCACCGCCTGTTGGCCCAGCAGGGTTAATGTGGCATCGTTGTCAACGTCCATACGCCCGGCAGTTTCATGGATCACCCCGCAATGTCCGTGATCGGTGTACTCGCAAAAACAAACATCCGTGATGACCAGCAGTTCCGGGACCGCTTCCTTGACGGCGCAAACGGCGCGTTGAACAATCCCCTGCTCGGAGTAAGAGTCGGAACCCGTGGCATCTTTCTCGTCCGGCACGCCAAACAACAGGATGCCACCCAGTCCCAGTTGCAAGGCCTGGCGTGCCTCGACAATCAACTCATCAATCGATAGCTGGAATTGGCCGGGCATCGTTGTGATCTCGTGACGCAGTTGTTCACCGGAACGTACGAACAATGGCAGGATCAACTTGCTCGGATCAAGCCTGGTTGCCTGGAGCAACCTGCGGACCGCCGGATGATACCTCAGTCGCCGCATGCGGATGTCTGGTACCGGAACTTTGTCTGTCATCGTTACTCAATGAAAAAGTCTTGGCTTTTGGGTAACCTCCCCGTGCAGGAGGTACTTCTTCTGTTATAGCTCCTTGGTGGGCTAGAGGAAACGGTGCCAGGGAGCTTCCGCCGCTTGCCAGCGATCCCGTAGCGAGCAGTTGCAGTGGTCAGGAGGCCCGTTATAGTGACAAGAGATCGGGAAATTCCCCAAATCAGACTTTTCAAGTGTTGTTGCCATGGGGAAATGGGTTGATGTCATCCAGACAGGTCACGGACATGCTGGGATTGTTGAATGTTCATAAGCCTGTGGGAGTTACTTCACGTGATGCCGTGACCCATGTGCAACGCCTCGTGAAACCGTTGAAGGTGGGGCACGCCGGAACCCTCGACCCCCTGGCCAGCGGCGTCCTGGTCATTGGCATCGGCAAAGCCACGCGTTTGATGAAATATGTTCAGCGGATGCCCAAGCTGTATCGGGCTTCCTTTCTCCTGGGATTCGAAAGCGATACGGAAGACATTCTGGGTAAAGTGCGGCAGGTACCGGAGGCATCCGTACCCACGCAGGATCAGATCCTGGCTCAGTTGCCTCGATTCGTCGGAGAAATCCAACAGCGGCCGCCGGTCTTTTCAGCCCTGAAAGTCAAGGGCCAGAGGGCCTACGCGTTGGCTCGCCAGGGTGAAGATGTTTTACTTGAGCCGCGTCCTGTCCAGGTTTACGATATCCAACTCGAACATTATGCCTTTCCACAACTGCAGCTGACGATCTCCTGTGGAACAGGTACCTATGTTCGTTCCCTGGGACGTGATCTGGCCCAGGATTTAGGGACGGCGGCCGTGATGGAATCACTGGTACGTTGTTCGATCGGTTCCTTCAAACTGGACCAGTCTCTTGCCCTGGACAGCCTGGGGCAACAGGATGTCTCCAGGCATCTCTTGCCGGCTGGTCGAGCGGTGGAAGACCTGCCCTCGATCGTGCTGGAACAAGACCTCCTGGACAAGGTTGAGCAGGGTCAGCCGATTCCGTTACCGTCATCCTGCCAGGGGCCGGAAATTGCCTTGCAGGACAGCAACAGCAACCTGTTAGCAATCCTGGTTGACTCGGGATCCGGCCACTGGAGACCCTCTCCGAATCTCATAGCACGTTGATCACCGGGCAGTTGTTTTGCCTCTCACCTGTCGATTTGACCGCTAGGATCGTTAGAATCGGCAGCCGCTGGATGCGTGTCGCCGAAAACCTCGAGAACCTGGCTGGTCACGCCGTCGAAGATCGATAGACTTCCTGCACCCCGGTTCCAGCACTAACGATTGTGCCAGCAGGACCGAAGATACTTTTCGTGCATGCCAGGTAAGCGGCAACGGCCTGTCAGCGAAAGATCAATCTCGGTCCGGTCGGAAGTCGAGAAATAGGTCATGCGAGCCGTTTAACGGGATGTGCTCTATTGCGCGACGATCCATCTTGAGGATGGGAGGTTGCCGTGATACTCGCGTCGCAGGTGATCAGGAATCGTAGTGAAGCATGGATGCAAACGAGGCTTGCCAACGCCCGGTAATGAACAGTTGGCTTCCCCCCCGGGTGGGATAGAGTAGTCATCCATGTCAGCACAACGTGATCTGAAAACAGACCTGTTCGCAATCGGTCTCTGTGGTGGTGTTGTCTTCCTGGCGCTCTCTCTGTGCACCTACGAACCCGCGGACCCCGTCGGGGAATTGATTCGCCCTTTCAACCACTGGTACCAGAGCGATGTGCTGGTCTATCCACCGTCTGCCGAAGTCAGTAATGCTTGTGGACGTTGGGGTGCGTTGACTGCCGAGTTGCTTTTCACGTCGGTGGGTCTGGGAGCCTTTTACTTCGTATTATCCATTGCCGTCCTGGATGTCCTCTTGTTAAGACGGCGGGACATCGATGCGCCTGTCGTGCGCTCGCTGGGATGGTTTGCCTCGCTGGCAGGGTTAACCACCATGTTTGCCATCATGGCACCCAATCTGTCCCCGGGGCCGATGATCGGGTCAGGCGGTTACCTGGGTGTACTGGGAAAGACTGTCTTGCTGGAATATTTTGCCACTGCCGGTGGATTGATCCTGGCGGTCAGTTTGATTTGTGGTGGCTTGTTGTTGGCAACAGATTATGCATTGGTTGGTATGGTACGCCGTACCGCTTTCGTAATGCTCCGATTTGTCTTTCGCTCGGTTCGCTGGTTGATGGTCCGCCAGGCAGCAGGACAGGATGAAGTCGACGAAGCTGCAGGATACGAGGAAGAAGAGGAGGAAGAATACGAGGAAGAAGAAGAGGAAGAAGAGGAAGAAGAATACGAGGAAGAAGAGTCGTTGGATGAACAAGAAATGCCCGTACTCGTAAGCGGTAAAAAGCTGGGAACCGATGGCGAGGTGGCAGGGGCTGACGCGGACGAGCAAAACGATTCACCGGTGGCTGCCGAGTTAGAGGCTGAATCAACCGGGAAAGGTCAGCGAAAGTCGAAACGAGCGGCGCGGAAATCCCATTTTCCAATTCGTAGAAAACAGCAGAAAAGTGAACGCGAGGAAGTGATCGACTCACTGGAAGAAGCGAGTCGGGTCGAAGCACAGGTGGATTACGAGTTGCCAGGTAATGGATTGTTGTTGCTTGCTGACGAGACGCGCTTCGAAGAACAGGCCAAGGAAGTGCGAAAGAAAGCTAAGTTGCTGGAGAAGACATTTGCCAGCTTCGGGTTCCGAGTGAAGGTCGTGGAAGTCGAGACGGGGCCGGTGATTGCCCAGTATGAAGTTGAACTGGAAGCAGGCTTGAGACTCTCGAAAATCTCGGGATTGGCAGATGACGTGGCGATCGCGTTGCGTGTTCCCAGTGTTCGCATCGTTGCTCCGATTCCCGGCAAGAATACCGTGGGAATCGAAGTGCCTAACGAATCACAACAGATTGTTCGGTTGCGAGAGGTGATTGAAGAGACGGGTGCGAAAGCCGACAAGATGCAGATCCCGATTTTCCTGGGCAAGGATGTTTCAGGTAATCCGCTAACCTTTGACCTGACGACGATGCCTCACCTGCTGATTGCAGGACGCACTGGTACCGGTAAGAGTGTGTGCCTGAATTCGATCATCTGTTCGATCCTGATGACTCGTCGGCCGGATGAAGTCCGGATGTTGATGATCGATCCGAAAATGGTCGAGTTGTCAGGCTACAGTCAACTGCCGCACCTGATGCACCCGGTCGTTACCGAAATGAAGAAGGCAGAAGCTATCCTGGCCTGGGCGGTTGAAAAAATGGAAGAACGTTACAGCCTGCTGGCCCGTGCCGGTGTGCGTCATGTCAGCCGTTATAACCAACTGACCGAAGAACAGCTGATGGAACGCCTGCAGCCGGAGACGGAACAAGAACGACAGGATATTCCGCGTCGACTTCCCTTCGTCGTAATCATTGCAGATGAAATTGCTGACCTGATGATGACTGCTGGTAAAGACGTGGAGCACCATATTATCCGGTTGGCCCAGAAGAGTCGTGCGGTCGGTATTCATCTCATCCTGGCAACCCAGAAGCCCACGGTGGATGTTATTACCGGTCTGATTAAGTCCAATCTGCCAGCCAGGATTTCATTCCAGGTTGCCAGTCGTATCGATAGTCGCGTGATCCTGGATGAATCCGGTGCTGACAAACTACTCGGCAATGGTGATATGCTCTTCCTGTGGCCCGGTACCAGTACGCTTCTGCGAGGACAGGGTACTTACCTTAGTGATGATGAAATTGTTTCCGTGGTGGATTCCGTTAGTACCGAGGAACAGAACTTCGTTCACGAGTTGGTTAACCTCAAGGTCGTAGCGGGAGAAAATGCGGCAGAGGGAGTATCTCGCAAGTCGGATGAACTCTATGACTCCGCTGTCGATATCGTAATACGCGAAGGGCGCGGCAGCGTCTCCCTGTTGCAGCGTAATCTTGGGATCGGGTATGGCCGGGCCGCCCGGCTTATTGATTACATGGCCGAGGATGGGATCGTGGGTGAGTACGCCGGCTCACAGGCCCGAGAGATCCTGATGACCATCGAAGAGTGGGAGGCTTTGCAGGCAGGCCAGGGGGCTGCCGTGGCTGACGCCGCTGCGCCGCTTGAGTCGCAGTGGAACGAGGAAACAGCTACCGGAGTCTCCGGATCGGTCGGAGCAATGAGTATTGCCGCTCAACTGGCTGACGAGATCATTGAAGAGGCCGGTGGCTATGAACAGCAGTCTGACGAAGAGGAGATGGAAGAGGAGTATGAGCAAGAAGAGGTAGAGGCGGAGTACGAGGAACAAGAAGCAGGCGAAGAGGCTGAAGAAGTTGAAGACCAGGAGGAAGACGAAGAGGAAGACGAAGAGCAAGACGAAGAGCAAGACGAAGAGGAAGACGAAGAGGAAGACGAGGAGCAAGACGAGGAGCAAGACGAGGAGCAAGAAGAAGACGAAGAAGAGTACGAAGAAGAAGAGCAAGAGGAAGAAGAAGACGACGAAGAAGAGATGGAAGAAGAAGGCGAAGAGCCAGAAGACGACGAAGAAGAAGAGGAAGAGTACGAGGAAGAAGAAGCGGCGGACGAGGAAGAGGAAGGCGAGGAGCCAGAAGACGAGGAAGAGGAAGACGAGGAAGAGTACGAGGAAGAAGAAGAGGCGGAGGAAGAGTAAGCGTTTGTGGACCGTGAAAGAGGTAAAAAGGGGATTCGGGCAAGTGGTATACTGCCGGGTCTTTCATTGCGTTGACGTTGGTGGGGATCGGACTTATAGTGAATCTTGTGCGGCCTTTTGGCCCTGTTGTCAGCAGAGCAAACGAGTAACGAGGTTCTGTCAGGAAGTCATGATTAATCAGCGATTATCCAGGCGCGAAGGGTTTGTGGGCAACTAACGTTGATGACGCTAATATTTGCCCCGAGACTCACCACGGGTCTCGGGTTTTTTTGTTGAGGTTCAGGGTAAAAAGAAACAATGCGATCGATACAAATCTACGACACGACGTTACGTGATGGGACGCAGGGAGAGGGTGTCAGTTTGTCGTTGCAGGACAAGTTGCAGATCACCAAGCGTCTTGACGAGATGGGCGTGGATTATGTTGAGGGTGGTTATCCGTTGTCGAACGAAAAGGACGCTGAATATTTCGCAAGAATTCAGCAGTTGGACCTGAAGCACGCAAAGGTCTGTGCTTTCGGTATGACACGTCGCAAGGGGATCGCGGCCCAGGATGATCCCGGAATGCGGGCCCTGGCCAATGCCAAGTCTCCCGTATGCACGGTGGTTGGAAAGACATGGGACTTTCACGCGACTGAAGTCTTGCGAGTGACGCTGGAAGAAAACCTGGCCATGATTGTTGACAGTGTTCAGTTTCTGGCCGGTATGGAACGCGAGGTTATCTACGACGCGGAACATTTTTTTGATGGCTGGAAAGGCAACCCGGAGTATGCAGGGCAGACCCTGTTGGCAGCAGCAAGTGCAGG
>Ga0315334_10002982_pt1 | contig 10589 bp, 9 predicted proteins | sample M150034915metaG_FD_205555 | JGI IMG/M metagenome (GOLD analysis project Ga0315334, IMG submission 205555) | Ammonia-oxidizing marine archaeal communities from Monterey Bay, California, United States - M1 500m 34915 | ecosystem: Environmental > Aquatic > Marine > Intertidal zone | place: USA... | reverse complement strand
CCCACTATAGCGATCAAGACATCACTGGGGGATACGTAACCCACCTCATTGTAAGCTCGGAGCTGCACCGCACTGAGCGCCTCACGCCTGCTGATATCTACGGGGTAGAAACTCAGATCGCGATCATCTTCGGTTGGGTCTGGTTTTCTTTCCATGGTTCACGCTTCTCGTTCCGTATAACCAATACTTGAGAAGATCCTCTTCAACGATGGTTACTACTAGATGCCAACAACCTCGTAGCCATTTAGAAACTCGGCAGGTTCTGTGTACTTAAGAAAATTGTCAGCACCTAGCTGACGCAAGTGCGCAGCCGCCGCGGCATCGTCCGCGTAATACACCTCGGCCAAACCGGCGTACTTAGGTTTTGACCCACCCATGGTCGCGTGAGAAACCACGTATCGCAGGCCACCGGGTGTCGATTCCAGCGCACTGGAGACATTAGGCACATGATCCTCAAGCCAGCTTTTGTAAAACGTATCGGCATCAACATCTGGCTTGCGTCGCAGCAGCCCGGTCACCTTGATTGCACTAGCGGGCGTCGGACCGTCGATGATGACATGTTCCTCACAGACTAAAACCACCGGTTTCTGGTCCGTCACCTCGAAGAAGCCATCGTTTAGCGTGGTGACCATATCCGGCGTGGTATACCAGCGTCGGGCCTTATCGGCATCCTTAAACCACAACACTGCCATGCCATCGTATTGCGGCGCGCTCGCGGCATCGAAAAACGTCACCTGATAACGGTCCGGTTGTACGTGCTTGATCACTGCTGGCATGTGCGCGTCCTGCCATTTTTCAACTAATTCCTCATGGCTAACGTTTTCACCACGGCGCACCAGAACAACCAGCTTAAGCATGTTTATCACCCCCAAAATCGATTCCGTCAAAAGTGCCAGCCGCCCGCCATTGTTCAAGAATGCGGAAGAACTTGATCGGACCGCCACCATAGCCGCTGGTTAACAAGCCGTTGGGGTTATTTTCAGCACCTTCATTGTTGTAATAGCCAGGCGTGCACTCAGCACGAAAACGTTCACCAAACCTTGCGGTGCGCTTGATTTCATCCTGCCAACCCTGCTCGCCCTCGGTGCTCGCCTCGATGGATTTTGCACCCCTGTCACGGGCTTCCGTCATGATGGCAGCGATGTGTTTCGCCTGCTCATTCAGCGCGTGGGGCGCATTAACGGTTACCGCAGCCTGGGTGAAGCCAAGGAAGAAACAGCTTGGGAATCCGTGAGTGGTAAACCCATGCAGGGTCTTTAGCCCGTTTTTCCATTTGTTACTCAGTTTCTGACCATCGCGGCCGGTCACGTCATAGCCCGCGCGACGCGTATAGCTGGTGCCAACCTCAAAGCCTGTGGCAAATATCAGACAATCGAGTTCGTGCTCGACGCCGTCGACCACCACACCCTTTTCCGTCATTCGCTCAACGCCTTTACCCTTTGTGTCGATTAAGTGAACGTTTTCTCTATTGAACGTGGGCAAATACTCATCATGGAAACACGGCCTCTTGCAAAACTGACGGTACCAGGGTTTGAGTGCCTCAGCGGTTTCCTTATCCTCAACAATGGAGTCGACACGATCTCTCACACCGTTCATCTTTTTGTAATCGGCCATCACCATGAGTTGGCCTTTTTCTTTTCCGGTGAGCCGACGGCCCAGCTTTCGCGAAGCCTGTTTGGCAGCTATCCCAGTCAGATTCCGAAAAATGTCGGTCCAGCCGTCAGCCACCAGGTCTTCATCCTGATCGCCTCCACTTACCAGAACGTTGAAATTTTCCATCCTTTCGTTTTGCCAGCCGCTCTGCAAGGAATCGGCCCAATCGGGTTCGGTGGGCCGATTGTTGCGCACATCCACCGACGATGGCGTTCGTTGGAAGACCTTGAGCTCACCAGCCCACTCTCCCAGGTGCGGCACACATTGCACGGCGGTCGCACCAGTGCCGATAATGCCCACCCGCTTGTCTTTGAGGTTCGTCAGATTGCCGCTGGCATCTCCACCCGTGTAGTCATAGTCCCAACGGCTGGTGTGAAATGTATGGCCCTTGAAATCGTCAATGCCAGCAATGCCAGGTAACTTGGGGCGATTGAGCGGGCCGTTGGCCATGGCTACAAAACGCGCACGCATCCGATCACCACGATTAGTGCTAACGATCCAGAACTGGTCTGCTTCATCCCAGGTGAGATCTGTTACCTCTGTAGAAAGGCACGCATTTTCATACAGTCCGTAGTGCTTCGCGATATTCTGCGTGTGCCCCATGATTTCCGGCGCAAATGAATACTTGTGCTCGGGGATGTAGTTGAGTTCTTCCAGCATCGGCAGATAGCAGTAGGATTCCACATCACACATGGCGCCCGGATATCGATTCCAGTACCAGGTACCGCCAAAGTCACCGCCTTTTTCGATGACCCTAATGTCTTCAAATCCCGCTTCGCGTAGCCTGCCGCCTAACAAAAGACCGCCAAAACCGCCACCGATGATGACAACCTCAACTGTGTCATTGAACGGTTCTCTGTCTACCCTCGTCTCATAAGGGTCGTCGACGTACTTGGAAAAATCACCTTTAACTTCGATGTACTGATCGTTAGCGTCATCTCGCAAACGTTTGTCGCGCTCATCGAGGTATTTTGCCCTTAAGACATCGGGATCAAAGTCGATTTCCCCGAGCGCCAGACTAACGACATCTTGCACCTTTTCATCTTGGGCTGTTGGTTCTTGCATAGTTAAAACATCCAATGGTAATTTAACTATTATCATAGTTATTGAGTGATTCAATGTAAATGGAGTGACGAAGCGGTACACGGAACATGTTTGTCCATTCCACTTAGTGGACGGCGCTCCAGACATTCGCTACCTTCTGATCAAACTCGCAGGACGACAACGATGAAAAAGACTGATTTCTACCGCAACGCTCGCACTGACATCCCAGGTCCACTTTCGGGCATTCGTGTCCTTGAGGCCACCACCACCTGGGCCGGGCCAATGTGCGCAGCCGTGCTTGCCGACTTTGGTGCTGATGTTATCAAGGTCGAGATCCCGTCCGGTGACGTTAGCCGCACTCTACAGCCCAATCTACCAGGTACCGAGATCAGTTTTGCGCACGCCACTGTTAACCGTAACAAGCGTGCCCTGTCGCTGGACGTACGCACTGAACAGGGTCGTGATATTTTTCTTGAATTAGCTGCCAGAACAGACGTCGTCGTTGAAAACTTCAAAGTTGGCACCATGACCGGTTACGGTCTCGGCTACGAGCAACTGTGCGAGGTGAAACCCGATATCGTTTATGTCTCGATCACAGGCTGGGGACAGTTTGGGCCCAACCATGCGGCCGCCGGATATGACCCTCTCGCACAAGCCGCGTCAGGCTTCATGTCGGTCACCGGCTCACCGGATGGACCGCCCACCAAAGCAGGCACCTATCTGGCTGACGATCTGGGTGGGCTCCATGGCGCGCTCGGTACGATGGCAGCCTTGCGCCACCGCGACCAAACAGGTGAAGGCCAGCATGTTGACGTTGCCTTACAGGATGCTTTGCTGTTCCAGAGCAATGGCTTGCTAACGCTTGGCGCCATGGGCATAGAACCTACACGATCAGGCAATGAATTTGGCGCAGCTGCGCCAGCCAATGTGTATGAATGCCAGGACGGTGCCGTATTTGCCGGCGTATTACTTGACCCTCACTGGCGCGCACTTGCACCCATTATTGGCGAGCCGGATCTCGCTGATCACGAGAGCTTTGCGACACGCCAGAGGCGGCTCGAAAACCGAGAACTATGTAACATCCTTCTGGCGAACTGGTTTGCTTCTCGCACGCAAGATGAGGCTGTTTCAACCTTGCGCGCAGCTGGATTACCCATCGCACCGGTGAACACATATCCGCAAGCGGCGAAGGATCCACACGTTCTTGAACGTGACATGCTACAGCAGACAAAGCTTAAGAATGGCGACACTGCGCCTATCACGGGGCCTGCAGTCAAATTCTCTCGCACGCCAACCCGCGTGCGAAGTTGTGCGCCCGAAATCGGTGAAGACAATGCTGAAATCTTAAGCTCTATTGGACTTGATGCAAAAGCCCAACAGGCGCTGTCAGCATCAGGAGTAAGCAGCTAATGGAACGTAGCGCCCTTGTGATCGGCGGAACCGGTCCAACTGGCCCAAGTCTGGTCAACGGGCTTCTAGCGCAGGGGTTTAAGACGGCAATCCTGCATACTGGGAGGCACGAGGTCGACACCATTCCTCCTCAGGTTGAACACATCCATACCAATCCATTCAAGATTGATGAACTGGCTGAGGCACTCGATGTCGAGATCGAACTTGCCAGTAATCCAGCGGCACTGGCAACACCGGCTCGTCCATTCCTGATTTCAGAGCATACGCTGCACCAGTAAATGGGCATAGACGCATCCGATTCGACCTCGGGTTTAGCGACGTGACACCAGTAGGGGACGCCCTCGGTTTCGCACTCGTTACGCCCCCCGGGTCCGAAGACTGGCGGTTGGTGCAGGCGAAAAACTAGCGTAGAAACGTCCATGCTGCACGGCTGCTGCAAAGTTCTAAATTTCTGTTTCTACGTATTAAACTCGAAAGCCATCTTGCTGTATTTGTCAGCCAGGGTTTGAATACCCGCTGATATTTCCACATCGTGCGGTGTGTAGTTCGGCAGATAGATACGTAGCAGACCAGGCATTAGGCTAGTGGCAGAGGTTGGTTGCGCGAACACTGACATCGTCTCTGCCGGCACATCTTTCAACCCGGCGTCAGGTTGCGGTCTGACTTTCAGCATATAATTTTTGACTCTTCGTATCCAGTTGGTGAAATGCCACTGGGCCCATATACCAACGAACAAGCGATATAGGTAGCCACCGCAGACATGATCATAAACATCAAAGGCAACCGTACGATGTTCAAGCTCTTCAACAAAATGCCACTCCACCATCTGCAGGAACACCGGCAGGTCTTCACCAAAACCATTCGGTTCCATCATATTCTTGACCGCGTTCATCGTCAGCGCCTCAAAACCTTCGGCATAAGCCAGGTTAAAACGAAGTGATTTTGTTTTGGTGAACCGATGGTAGTCATCCGACAGCTCTTTCTCGAGTAATTCGAGCTCAGGAAAGCCATCGAGTCGAATTGTGTCATTGAACTTTTTATGCATCTGGTAATGCTGACCTTCCTGAGAGGCGAACTTTTTCAGCCCTTCGAGCACCACGGGATCTGTAACGTGCTTTTCCGCTGCTCTCATCGACCGAATCAGATAGGGTTCCAGATGTGGCAGCAGAAGCGAACCAGCGATAAAACTGAATGATCGTTCATGGTCTCCATCCATGAAATCAGGCTCAATTTCATCCGGAAATTCAAACGGCATCTTACGTACCGTCATAGTGTCTAACATATCAACTGTTCCCTTCAGTCACGTTTGTTCCCACTGGCATAACCAGTATGCCTATTTATCGCAGATGCAAAAGTAAACTGGCGGACCGTTCAACCCACCGTTCAATTGCTCGTTCGCCGCCTATTCTTCATCAACAACTCCAAGCATGTTAGATGAAAATTGATTTTAGCACATCATATAACTATGATACTAGTTGTAAAAGATCTGAACCCAGAGGGTGATATGACCGCTAAAACAGATATGTACAAAGGACCGTTGTTCGACGCCGACAACCACTACTACGAAGCGGAGGATGCGTTTACTCGCTACGTGCCAAAGCGCATGCAGAAACGGTGTGTGGAATGGGTAGAAATGAAGGACGGTAAAAAATTTCATCTGGTAGCCGGAAAACTGAATAAATCGGTTGGCAACCCAACGTTCAACCCTGTATCAAAACCAGGCGTATTGCGAGAATACTACCATGGCAACCCTCGAGGTCTGACGTTTGTCGAATTGACCCACTCCGCCCTCGGACCCATGCCACCAGAATATATGGACAAGGATGCTCGCATTGCACGAATTGATGAACAGGGACTGCAGGCGATCTGGATGTTCCCCACCGCCGGTATTCTGTACGAGCAACCCATGATTAATGATATCGACGCGATGTGTACTTTGTTTGAAGGCTTTAATCGCTGGCTGGATGACGATTGGGGTTTTAACTATCAGGACAAATTATTCGCAGCACCGTATATCACACTGGCCGACGTTGACTTTGCCTGTCGCGAGTTGGAACGGGCTTTAGAGCGAGACGCTCGAGTATTAGTGATGCGCCCATCTCCTGTCCGCACCCGTGATGGCTATTTTGCGGTTTCTGATGAGCGTTTCGACCCGTTCTGGGCACGCGTCAATGAAGCAGGTATTACGGTGGTTGCACACGTGGGCTCCAACGGCTACACCTCTAACGGCTACGGTGGCAATGCAGCGTTGGCGACGTTAGGTGGTGGACGCAAGCCCTCAGTTGCCGGTCTGATTTCAGAGCGCGCCATCTACGACTTTCTACTCACTCTCGCTTATGACAAGTTGTTTGAGCGGTTCCCAAAACTTCGCATCGCATCGGTGGAAAACGGTTCAGCTTTCCTCGGTGATCTGTTCATCAAATTGGAGCAATCCAAAGCCAGAATGCCACATTATTACGACCAGGACCCAAACGAACTGTTTCGTGAACACGTGTGGATTAACCCATTCTGGGAAGACAAAATTTCAGATGTCGCGAAACATATGGGCGCTGACCGGGTGATCTTTGGTTCTGACTGGCCCCACATGGAAGGCATGGAACATCCACAAGACATCTATAAAGATTTGGATGGCATCAATCTGGACCAGCAACGGTTGATATTGCACGACAATGCTGCAGCGCTGAATCAGCGTCTAGCCTGATGTTGATTTATGCATCACGCCAGACGCCAAACTTCAAACCACCAATTTTGGACATGGGTAACCTGCCATGAGCGATGCTGAACAAAGGAGATGAACAAGTATTCTATGAGCACAAACACTGTTGAAGAAGCGGTACTACTGGAAGAGACGCACGGTCACGTGCGGGTTCTTAAACTTAATCGCCCGGCAAAGAAAAACGCATTGTCCAGCGAGCTCACGCGCGCGTTGGTTAACGCACTGGATGCGGCTAATTCTGATGCCGCAATCAGAGTCATTGGCATCACCGGGGTTGGTGACACTTTTTGCGCTGGCGCTGATTTAAGTCCCGCAAAAAACAAGGAGCGCGGGGCAAACACCATAGAAACCACCGTGCAGCTAGTCACGGGCATACGGGTTAATTGTCATAAGCCGGTGATCGCAGGGATCAACGGCCTTGCCATTGGCGCGGGCTTGTCTCTCGCCATGTGTTGCGACATACGCATGGCCAGCTCAACGGCGAGTTTTCATCCAGGTTATGCCCGTGCAGGTACATCACCCGATTGCGGCTTAACCTGGAGCCTGCCACAAGCTGTTGGCCACGAGCGTGCCATGCGGTTTCTTCTTGAAGTTGACTTTATCAACGCTGAACAAGCGTTCACCATGGGCTTGATCGGAGACGTAAAAGCGGCAGATTCATTTAGTGATTCGTTTCTGACGGATTGTCAGAAAATTGCTGAAGTGGCGCCTCTTGCCGCGACTCAAACCAAACGCCAGTTGGCTGAAGCAGGACTACCAGACGACCTTGAAGCGCTGGTGCGCAGCGAACTGCGTTACACCGGAAAAGGTCTGGCGAGCAAAGATGGCAAGGAAGCTGTTCGCGCAATTTTCCAAAAACGTAAACCTGTGTTTACCGGCGACTAAAATAGCCAACAACCGATCTTGTAGACGATCCGAGAAAAAACGTCCGAGCAGGAAATAAATATGACAGAGAGCACAAATCGAGACACGCCAGAACAGGCAGAATTCAGGCAACATTGCCGTGAGTGGCTCACGACCAATGTCCCTGCTTTGCCAGACTTCAAACCGGTAAATAGCGGCGCGGAAGTGGCAACGGACGAACATTTGGCTTACTACATCGCCTGGCAGAAGTCTGCTTACGATGCCGGGCTTGTCGGGTGCGACTACCCTTCCGAATACGGCGGTGGCGGCAGAACCCGGTGCCAGTCGGTTGCCAATCAGGAAATGTTGCGCGCCGAAACGCCAATTTTCCCCGGCATTATCGGCCTGGGTATGGCAGCACCAACCATCTTTTTTCATGGTTCAGAGGATCTAAAAAAGAGACTGCTACCAAAACTTCTAAGGGGCGATGAATTGTGGTGCCAGGGATTCAGTGAACCCGGTGCTGGTTCTGATCTGGCCAGTGTGCAGACTTTTGCCGAACGCAAAGCAGACAACAAATGGGTGATCAACGGACACAAGGTATGGACTTCAACCGCACAGTTCGCAACCTGGATGATACTACTGGCGCGGAACGACAAGTCAGACAAATACAATGGTCTCACCTACTTTGTCGTCCCCATCAAATCAGAATTGGGTAAATCCGTCACCGTTCGCCCACTGATTAAAATCACCGGCGAAACCGGGTTTAACGAAGAAATATTCGAAGGACTCGTTGTCGACGATAGCTATCGACTGGACGATGTTGGCAAGGGTTGGACGGTCGCCATGACCACACTTGCCCACGAACGCGGTGCTGGTCCATTGACCACCCCAACATCCGGTGGACAAGGCAAATCCGATGCAAAGGAAAAACAGCCTGGTTCTGATACCAACGAATTCCCGCTACTGAAACTGGCGAAGAACTGCGCCAGGAATGGCAAACCCGCAATCGATGATCCGGTGATTCGCGACAAGGTCATGGACATGATGATCCGCCAGGTGGGTATCAAACAGAACCGCAGACTGCGCAGTGTGGCGGGGTTAGCAGACAGGCAGCGATTGACATTGCAGGACAAGCTTCTGGGCACGGAATATTTGCAGGACGCGGCGGCGCTTGCGCTGGAGATAGCGGGCGCCGGTGGAACGCTATCGCAGTTCGACGTTGACGCACCAGATGGCGGCAAATGGCCGCAGGCGTACCTCAGTTCATTCGGTGGCACAATTGCAGCCGGTACCAGCGAGATTCAAAGAAACATTTTGGGTGAGCGCATTTTAGGCCTGGACAAGAGCAAATAAGCGAATGAGCGCGAAGGAGAGCACACAATGACTGCAAACACACAAACACAACAACCGAAGGATTTCGGTTTTAGTGCTGACGAACAAGCGCTCACTGACGTTGCGAGCAAATTTTTTCAGGACAATCTGCCGACACAGAAGCTGCATAGCCTGGTTGCTCACGATAGTGACTTGGCAAACGGAACGGCAGCACACTGGGACCGCGCTCTTTGGCAGCAAATTGTTGATCTTGGTTGGCTCATGATTGGCATACCAGAGCGGTCCGGTGGTCTGGGTATGTCTGCCGTTGCGGTTGCAACACTCTTGGAACAGGCTGGCCGCGCGGCACTGCCTGGACCATTGTTGCCCACCTTAAACGTAGGTTTCATTCTGGATGCTTGTCGCAATGAGAACGCTGACGCAGCGCTAAGCCTTATCTGTGAAGGAAAAACCTTCAGCTACGCAAGCTGTGATCAATTTGGCTCATGGGAACACGCCACCTCTCCCTTGACACTTATTGACGGCAAGCTAAATGGCGTTGTTCACTTTGTTTGCGATGCCCAGAAAGTCGACTATTTTCTGGTGAACGCAAAGCAAGGTGATGACGTTACTTTGATGATTGTCCCTGCCGACTCAGAAGGTCTTTCAATAGAACCGAACGCTATCATTGACCTGACCCGTGACCAGGCTCGGTTGCGCTTTGATCAAACACCCATCCCAGAACAACAGATTGTGACTGCACCCGGCAAGGCGACGGTTGCCTTACAGTTGGCAACCCCTGCGCTCCTGGTCACGATCAGTGCTGATATGTGCGGCGCTGCGGAATGGCAATTGCAAACCACCACAGAATACGCACGCACACGCCAACAGTTTGATCGCACTCTCGGATTTTTCCAGGCAGTCAAGCATCCGCTGGTTGATTTTATGATCGCCATCGACATAGCCCGTTCTCATTTGTACAACGCCGCCTGCGCCATCGACTATGAGCCAGACAGCGCCGAACAATATGCCCGGATGGCGAAAGCCGCCGCGTCTGACACAGCAGCTTTTGGCTCAAAAAAATCAGTGCAACTTCACGGCGGTATCGGTTTTACATGGGAGTGTTTTGTGCACATCTATTTAAAGCGCCAGCTATATAGCCAGGTGTTCCTGGGTGACGCTGTCCACCATCGAGCAAAGCTGGCTGAACTGTTGCTCAACAAAAACTAACACCCAACACGGAAGAAATGCGCCACCGGAAAACTTTATAAACGCCTGCTTAAAGACCAGTACTCGGGCATACAAGAATCACGGATTGCTTAAGCATCACACAAACATGCATCGTCTGAAACGGGAGCCTGACCATGGCAAAGAGAGAAACAAACGAGCGAGCTGCAATTCGAGTAGCGCGCAATATTGCGCAGAATATTCACGATCAGAAACTTAGACCAGGCTCCTTGCTCGACCCGGAACATGTGATGGTAGAGAAGCTGGGCGTCGCTCGTGCAACCGTCCGCGAGGCTTTGCGTTTTCTTGAACTGCAAGGCGCACTACGTATCAAGGCAGGACCAGGCGGCGGTCCAATTGTCACTGTCCCGCACACAGAACA